>ENA-UOUE01000011-UOUE01000011.1-compost-metagenome-genome-assembly--contig:-NODE-11-length-116094-cov-7.729781_pt1 | contig 116094 bp, 74 predicted proteins | sample MGYA00238146_ERZ747223 | MGnify/ENA primary metagenome ERZ747223 (study PRJEB28781, sample SAMN06268865) | compost metagenome | isolation source: single cell | place: USA: California, Emeryville, Joint... | reverse complement strand
GGTCAAGACTTGGCCTTTGCAGCAGCAGTTCAACGATATTTTTATGTCCTGAAAAAATAAAATTCATTCACTCAATATATGATAGAAGAGCGGACTTTGTTACCATTTTGTGCTGCGTAATGAATTGGAGTGTTCATATAAGTGTCAGTACAGTTGATATCAGCTCCCGCGTTTATCAGCATTTGCGCAATTTCTTTGTGTCCTTTTTGACATGCAATGATGAGAGGTGTGAATTTCAGTGTTGTTTCAGCTTCAATATTTGCTTCATTAAAGATTAGCAGCTCTACAAGAAGCACATTTCCAGTGAGGCAGCAAAAGTGAAGTGGAGTCCAATCGTTCTCTCCCTTATGGTTGACATCAGCTCTCAAGTCTCCGCGTTTTTTGTCAACCAAATCCTTGCACTTGGCTAAATCACCATGTTTCGCAGCGAATAAAAATTCTTGGTTGATCTTTTTCCTCTCAGCCCTGATTATATTGAAAAACATAATTCGTTAAAAAAGAAAGGCTTCATTAGCTAGATTACCAATAATCTTGCCAAGCAGTAGGTGATTTTTTCAGCATTGCGGCAATCTTCTCGGTAGATCCTTGATTGTATTTCGAAATTTCTCTGATATCATAAACTTCACCTAATGGGATGTCACTATAAGCAATCAAACTGCGTTCTCGTTACCAGTATCCCTATTCTTCACTTTAAATCTCATCTCTTCACTAGGGAAACCGTTCTGGGGTTTCAATGTTGAAGGAGGAAGCTTGGTTGCACTTGTACTTTTTGAAACAGGTAAACTCTGTGCAAGTAATGTCCCTTCTAGTGTCGTTTCAGATATTGACCCCATGTTTTGCGAAAAAGAATCCTTATCAAGGGGCCGGAACTCAAAGTTTGGTTTTGACTTTGGTTTATTAGGAATGAGATTGCTAGTGGGGTTATTTGAGGAAAGCTGAGGTCTTGGGGACAACGTTTGCAGGCTGGCTCCTGTGAGTGTCACTGTTTCTATTATAATGTAAATCAACTGATAAAACGACATTTTTGTTACTTATTGGCATTTGATCGTCCCTACTCGCAGATATTCCAGTGTGATTGAGATTTTTATCCTTGTTAGCTGCAGTGCCATTGAGAGCATAATAATTTGTGTAAGGTTTTGAGGTATATTGGCTATATTGAGGTGTGAAGTTGGTATTAGTAAAGTTAGAGCCATTCATGTGAGATGAAGGACTTAGACTAGTGACTCTCTGGAAATTTGTGACTTTTTCAGTGGAAGTATTGCCTTGAGGGCTCTTAGAGTATCTTGAATTAGGTTCTCTTGGTTGATCATCAGCACTTTTCTTCGTGGTCATTCGGTCCCAAAGTAATCCGAACATACAATTTTGGTTTAATAAAAGTAAATTCTGAGAATGACTCAGTAAAAATTTATCAATAAAATATATGTAAAAACTCTTCTTAAAGCAGGTACTAATGATGGAATTTAATGCATTCAAAGAGATATTGGAGTTTGAAAATGCACAGTACGGTCCAGTGGTAAGTGATGCTGAGTTTATTGCACTTTACGTCGGCAGGCGCTTATTTTCTCTAAGAAAAAAAAAGCACACTTATCTGCTTTCGTTACATTTTGAAATATAGAAAAAAGGACGCTCTTATCAAAAACTATAGAGTTGTTTAATTTCTATCAAGCCAGGAGATTGCTAACAGCCCGACTATTTTAGAGCTGAGAAATAAAAGATAAAAAAATTAAATGATCTTTTACTAACATTCTGTACGAATTCGGCATAAATTAGCACACAATTAAAAGATCACAGGAAATTGTTCTCATCTCAAAACTCTAGATTTCATCAGATCGAAAAGTTCAATTTCACGAGAGCTCCATGCATGTTATTCTTCGATTTGAGATAGAAAATTCGTCATTGTGTTGAAGAAGGCTAGCCTTACGGTAAGAGATTAGGGAGAAGTTTTTTTTTTCTCTCTCTCAAAAAGAATATTTTTGACTTAGAAAAACAAATCGCCTTCTCAAATGTTAAAGGCCACTCTCATTCTTTCTCATTATTTAGGAAAAAAATATTTTATTAGAAGTAACTTTAGTAACGCAATATTACATTTATATATCCCATCACAAGATACAGAGACAGTAAACGGAGTCAGTCAGATTAGATAAGTAAGATATTGATATATATATCTTTTTTCCTTTGATAGATGTCACTCATAACTTAGCAAGATCTGCTTTGTAGAATATCGCCTGTCTGCGAGATTCTGCAAATAGAATTATTTAGTACAATAATAGTGCTATTATTCAAGGTCTCTAACATCCAATTTTCTACGGTAGCCTCCTGCAGTAGTCGGCCGGATCTTAAAGCTTTCTTTCTCAATGCTTTGAGAGAGCCGAACCGGACTCGCATTTATGGTTTTTAGACTTGCTTGCAAGATAGAGTTGCTCGTGTTAGCAACTGGGGTCTTCTGGTTCGACTGAGGAGGTTCCTTTTTCGTGGGCGTTGGATTATAAAATTCTATACTTGAATGCATTATCGAATTCGCTTCCGCACTGCTATCAGCAATTTTCTGATTTGAAGAACGTGTAGAGCTCTCTCTTCTAAAACACTCGTTCTTTCCTTTCACGCTATTGTCCGAAAAAGGCTTTGACTGAGTATTCGCAAGATTGTAGATCCGTTCTGGAGAATCTATAAAAATGAATCGCTGCTCAGGAATTATAGATATTACTGTAGAAATTCTTGGAGCTAAGGAGATCTGATGAGTCTTTCAGCATATAATTTGAATTTGTAAGTTTTGCAGGCGTTAAAAGAGCGTATGCATTCATCTGGTTAAATCCTTTTTCTTCATCTATTTCATTTTTTAAGACAGAACCGTTTGTTTTCGGCTCATCGGGTGCACATCTTTCGGAAAATATTCTAGGCTTCAAATTTGCATTCAGGAGAGTCCTCAGCGTTCCTTTATTATTATGAGTTTCCATTGAGTTGTGTTCATAGCTCCTATTCACAAAAATTATCCGGGTATGGCCTACCGCTGATTTTGGCCGGTTGCTTTGAGAATCAGCTCGGTCCACTGATCTGCTTTTAGTTCTTGTGCTACTGATCTCTTTGTAGTTACTATCTGCAGGCTCGTTCGCTATGCTGTTTTTATTCTCAATACTTTCTAGTGTATTGGCTGCCGTCGTTCCCGGTACTCTAAACTTTATTAATTTATTTGTGTCTCCGCCAAGAAACGCTGACATTGGCCTGGCACGCGAATCTCCAGAATTCTTACCATCGAAAGAAATATTTTCCCTCATTACTTGAAGGTTTTTGTCGTTTCTATACGGGAAAAATTGAAATAGCTTCGTGTTTGCAGAGTTGTTTGAAGGCAAAGAAGCTTTTATTAAAGGATTCATCATTGCATGCACGACAGATCTTTTAACTTTTTGTTTAGGCGTTGATTCGCCTGCTGCTGGATTATGTATATCCTCGACAGGTTCTTTCAGTGGGAGTGAGATCTCATTCTTGGGAGCGGTTTGACCATTTACTTCATAACGCAACGCATCTCTTTCCGACAATTTAGGTTTAGCATTCATCGAATTTTCTTCCATCTTCTGAGCTCTACTAAAAACCCTGTCACTCGCAGGCAACAATGCTTGTTTTTGTTCTAGACGTCGGCAAAGGTCATGCTGGATACTTGGAACATGTTGTTCGTGAAGTTTGTTATTAATTGTTTGATCTTCCAAGTTTCTTTGAATCTTATTCACTTTGATAGTTTCTTTATTTTCAGGGGTTTCATCTAAGTCGCTTATGGTCTTCTTCGCTGCAGGTTTCGCTTGCTGTCTGCAATTTTGCTCTAATTCACTGAATTTTTTCTTGACAAGTGCTTTGTCCAGCATTTTTAGAAAATCCTTGTGCAAATCTGGTGCATTTTGTTTTGATCCATGCTCTTTGCTTTGGTTAACTTGCTTTTGGGCGAAACTAGAACCAACTTCCTGTGGCAGATGATGATAAACGGAGCCTTTTGAAATTTGTTGAAAATCTGATTGAGGTGGTGTCATCATCTCTGATTTTAATTCAACAAATTGCTTAATTTCATTTTTAGAGCTCTCTTTTGTCGGCGTTTTAGTCTTCCGTGCTTGTAAATTCAAAGGAAATATATCTTTAATATCGGATATTTTGGGTCTTTTTTGAGCATTCTTCTCAAGAAGCTTCATGATGAAACTCGTTAATTTTGTAGAGTATGCCGTTGGAAGTGGTTTCGGGTTCTTGTGTACAATACTGTATCCAAGCGAAATCAAGTTATCACCCTTAAACGGAGGTTCAAGTGAACCTAAATGATAAAGCACACAACCAATCGCCCAAATATCAACCTTAATATCAAAATAATTCATCAGAATTTGCTATTATGATCAAATTGAATTACCTTAAGGTCATATGGGACCTGCTTTACGAGTTCAGGAGCTAGGTAAATAGGGGTACCTACTTTCGTCTCTTGTAACGCGTCAGCGCTTTGAACTATCTTCGAAACGCCTAGATCACCTAACTTTTCTCAAGACGCCAATTATTCACTCGGATGGAAGAGATAAAGTACCTTGATCCGATGTTTCTTGGTTAAGAATATATTCATAGTCTTGATATCTCTGTGAATGATGTTGTTATTATGAAGGTACTCAACTGCTTGGCATAGCTCCCACGCAAAAGTCCAGATCTCCTTTTCAGTGAACGTTTCTTTTTTTGATTTACGTTGTTCCAACAGCTTTCAGTGATAAAGATTTTGCTTAGCTATTACTATAGAAGGTTCATTATTACCATCTGCAAATCGCCTCCTTCTGCATACTCCATAATTATATGCATAAAGCCATCTTCCACAAAGGAAGTGTAGTATTTAATTATGTTTGGATGTCGGAGTTTTCGAAGAATTTGGACTTCTTTTAAGGCAGCCGCTTGCTTTCTGGGTGAAACATTCTTGACGTTGATCTTCTTCATTACATAGATTTGCTGGTCGATTTTTGAAGTGACTTTGGTGACGATTCCATAGGCTCCTCTGCCAAGCTCGCTGATAGTTTTGAAATCAGCGATGCAGGTACCAATATTTTTCTCCAAATTACTTTTCTGTCCGTTTTCATCTTGACTCATGGGTCTAGATTTATGGGCCTTCTTTATCTCGTCTCGTAGTGGGAGGTGATTCTGCATTCTGAGCTGAGTTAAATTATTATAGAATTTATTGCACTTTAATTACTAACTTGAGTGTAATTTGTTTAACCTGCTGTTGGTGGAAAATGATAGAATACTCATTATGAATTAAAAAAACGATTTGCTTCTCAAAACAACAATTTAAGTAAATCTTATGAAACTTCCGATCCTACCTCAGGATTATTGGAGCTCTGAATGTTATCTCTTTGTAAACTGCTGAATAGTAAACAAAATATTTCCACATTGAATTGAGAAATTCAATTTTTCGCCTATCAGTCCAATACTCTCACTCAAAAAATCAAAGCAGAGATATCTCCATACAAATTGGTAAAGTACATTCCTTCTCCACACTCCATTTCATTTATTGAAAACTCGCATTACCCACTACTGAGAACTCACAAATCACAATTAGGTTGGCTCCTTGTTGAACGAGACCATTTATGATATTCTTGTATTCATTACAAACGTGAAGATAGCCTGAAATGAGCCCATGTACAGAAAATACTTCAAAGAAATACAAAATCAGCTTAGTTCGTTTTCTTGGTCGCGGGTGGTGTGGGTTTGACAGGGTACAGATTCACAATTCCAACATACGTGATGCTAAATACCAGAATCAGCATGAACATGGTTGAAGATATCATATAAGCGTATTTGCGGTCTGGGAAATAACTCATAAATGCCCAACTGTCGTCAAAATGCGGCTTTTATAAGTAATTAGCAAAAATGTCAGGATATATTCATTACTGTGATAAACATCCAGAAGACGTAATAGAGGTATGGTATCGTTGCACAAATAAACATCACTATTCCCAGTGCTCTCATTGACATGGCTGACTTTCTTCAAATTTCCTCTTTACTGATTTGAATAATTTTTAAAACTTTTTTATACGAAAAGGAAGACACAATTCATAATAACACTGTTGCTGGGCTTTTCAACGGACTTGGCTGAATTTTTAAGAAACTTTTTATAAAGCTGGGACCAAACACTCAGATTGAACTAGCATGAAGTCTGTTCGAGAAGTAACAATGCCTGCATATATAAATTCTAATTTTAGTTTAGAACTGTCTCTCGTGTACGAGTATAAACTTCTCTGAAAATGAGAGCATCCCTCTTATAAACGCAGCTAATGTGTTAACAAATGAATGTTGAAAGGGAATTGATGATATTCCTAAAGACGAGATCAACCTCATTGTTCTTTGTTTTTCCAAAACAAATGTTTTGCTTTACTCGAATGAATAGCAGCACCCCCGAATGTTGATAAGAATTGCGTCGCTCATTGAAAATGAATGAAAGTCTTCACAGCACTTTTGAAAATAGAGGAAGAACTAAATTAGATTTGTATCCAAATGAGCAAGCAAGTTCTATTTTTCATTACCTCAAACAACAATGAAGAGCTGCAGTTGCCCTCACGAAAGTATTTCCAGGACAGGATAACACGACAATAATACAACAAACACTCAATTTACTTTACGCATATTTTAGACGAAATTTTTATTTAGCATAATTTCATGTAATGGTATGTATTAGAGACTGAAAGCTATTCATAGTTATTACCCAACAACTCTCCATTTTCAATGTATTATTTGAATAAAAAACTCTATTGTTAGCTAGAGAGAAGATCTTCAGTTGACAGGTATAAATGTCACATATCTTTAATCACGTTGTGATAGTAGTTCATTCAGTGCATATAAAAGTTGCTATACCTTCCCCTTCCTCTATCTTTTCTTAGAATCCGCCTAGAAGTTGCTCTCTTTCCAATAAAAGAGGAGAGCTCTTTCAAACTGTTAAGTTATGGTTGTTCGTCGGGGTTAGCTTGGAGGTCACTAACGCCCCAGATGAGCCAAACTCATGGAAATTAAGACATTAAAGTAATCACTTTGCAACACTTGATTTTAAAGAAAGAATTGTTATTGTTTTTATCTGTTGGCTGCGTTCTCGACTGTTTTTCTAATCAAGGTTGCATTACTAGCTTTGTTAGCGTCTATAGCATTCTTAGTGGCCAACTCAACAACAATAATAGTAATACCACGTCTTCGATAAAGGCGAATTTACCCGGTATTTGTTTTTATTTGGAGGCTAAATTTAAACGAACTTAAATGGAACTCAATCATTGCCGGTATTTTTTTTCTCTCTCTCTCAATATGCAAAAGAATACTTCCGAACATTGTTAGCATTCAGAAGTGAGTGATTTACTTAATGTAACAAGAACTCAATTATTAATCACCTGGCTACTTTTACTTATGAAAGAATTGGATTTGATCGTTTTCGACTTCACACCAGGCTAAGAAAATTCTTAATTGAAATATTTCAAATTTAAACTCACAAATACCCCTGGCGATGTGCCGGAAATCTCTCAAGAGATTACTGTGTGATACCTGCTATGCAGTAATCAGCTATTCCTTTTCAGGTAGATTCTAAATAACTTCCATAATGTGATCTTTCTGTGATTTGATGATAATAATAACACGAACTAGAGAGAAGAACTTTCCAGTTTGGAAATAACAAATATGAAGTTTGGTTGCTGTGAGATAGACCAAAAACCTATGAGAGAACAACATCCTTAAAAAAAAAAGAGATTGCGCGGCCTTTTTCATATTTAATGATTATTGTAAAAGAGGGAACTTTTTGTAAACGAATTTGATTGCGCAAAATTTGAATTTTCTTTTTTGAAAATCGCGCGTGAATAATTTGAATACTGCGGATATAAATTGATCGCTACCTGATACATTATAAATATCAAAATCAGTTCAAAAAAAGTCCCTCCAGACCCACCTATTTAAGTAGAAATGTTTGAAGCCAGACTTGAACAAGGCCAAATCTTCAAGAAGATCGTTGATTCTATCAAGGATCTCGTCGCCAAAGTCAACATCGACATCAGCGGAACTGGAATGTCTCTCCAAGCAATGGATTCCTCTCACGTTGCCCTCGTCTCATTGAATCTGCAAGAAGATGGGTTCAGTCGATTTAGAGCTGACAAGCCTATGACGCTTGGACTCGACATCGCAAACCTCTCTAAAATCATGAAATGTGCCGGCAACGACGACATCATTACCATGAAAGCCGAAGAAGACCCTTCCACTATCTCTTTCCTTTTCGAAAGCAACAGTAACTCAAAATCTCTACGATATGACTTCTAACTTTTATTTTCCATGTAGAGAACGATAAAGTCTCAGAGTTCACACTCAATCTCCTTACCTTAGACAGCGAACAACTTGGTATTCCTGATACCGAGTACAGCTCAATCTGCACTCTTTCATCCTCAGAATTCTCCAGAATCTGCAGAGAAATGAGCCAGATTGCTGAAACAGGTACTCTTCACTTCTAATACCAATTGTAGCTAACTCTAATTAATAGTTTCCATCGAAACTTCAAAGCAATACATCAAATTCTCCATCAGCGGAGAAATCGGAGGAGGCTCAACCACCTTGAGAGCCAACGATTCCGACAAGAAAGAAGAGCAAACAATCTTGGAAGTTGATGAGCCAGTCACCCTCTCATTCGCTTTGAGATACTTGAATCTCTTCAACAAAGCTCAAAGTTTGTCCCCTCAAGTTGTTCTCTACTTGTCTGGAGAAACTCCTCTTGTTGTTGAATATAAGATAGAAAAATTAGGTTCCCTTAAGTTTTATTTGGCTCCAAAAATCAATGAAGAAGAGGGTAATTAAATTCTCTCTGAGGTGCATATTTTGACTGTTCACTTCACATTACATCAAATGGTCTGTAACGATTAGAGAGTTTGCTTTTTTATCTTTATTGTAAGATCTTCTATGTTTGAATTGTTACAGAGGATACCAATATAAATTTCCATCTTCTTATCATTAGAATGATAATCTCAGTCCCCCTCTCACACTACGTTTAGTTAACGTTTTTTTTCTTTTTAACATCCACAACCGACTCTTAACAGAGATTACTAAGGGAATTTCAACAATTGAGCCGAGGAAGTTGCAAATATTAATAGAAAATAGAAATAAAGTATATTGCAATAAATTTGTGAATATATAAGTGATGCAAAATCCAACACCTCGCAAACCCCTTTCGTCGAGTAGGAAAGAGCTCAGATTTTATAATGGCCATCAAGAGCAAGGTCATGACCTGGAGTATGAATTATATGCTCGAGACAAAGAAATTGAGGAGTTCGATCAGGTCTTGACCAATGTTGTCGGTAAGATCAGGGAGATACACAAGGAATTTGTCAAATATGGTCTCGAAGAAGTACAGAATAAACCTATTAACGTTCTCGCTCTTACATGCTACGGGCTGTTAGGTGGCTAAGTTTACCAAAAGAATGGCAATAAAACTGGATGGTGAGGACGCCAGCGATGGAAAGAAGAACGAAGCAGAAACGATGCTACGGAACATTCAATTCCTCGCTGGAAAGATAATCGACATGAAGAAAAATATAGACGCGGAGATAAATAAGAGGACCGAAGTAAATTATACAACGAGTGAAGAATACGAGGATCTTCTCCACAAACTCGAAAATGAAGTTAGACATAGGATAAAGGTATTCATTTCCCACGGAATGCCAATAAACCAGAATCTCTACAGGTGGAAGAAAAACTGAAAATTCTTATTGACACAGCATACTTAAAGATAGAAGATCTAGAGAAGAGATTGCAAGAGAAAAATCTTGAGTCTCGAAGGATAAAAGAGGTAACAGAAACGCTTAAGGATTAACAGATATAATTAACCTGTGAAATCTAGGAAGCCGAGGAAAAGGTTGAAAAAATGAAAGAAATATTAAAGCAGCAGTCAGCTGAACTCAAAGTTCTAAAAGAAGATCATGCGACAAAAAGAAAACCAGCTTCAATGACCAGCAACGAATTTGGAGACATGAATTCCAGGAATCAACTAAGCCCCTCGACTTACTATCAAAGTCCGAATAAAGGAGACAATATCACTGCGTCTAGATCGATGCTTTCAGCAACGGTAGGACCGGAAAAGTTCAAGGCCATTGTCAAGACAATGGAGAAAAATAAACTGGAAGGAATCCAATCAAGAGCAGAATTGGTTAATCTAAGGAGAACTATTGAGAAAGAGCAATCGCAAGAACAGACCGCTAAACATAATGAGTTAATACTTTCGAGGCTTAAAATTCAAGTGACTGAACGTGACCGCGAGATCCAGAGGCTTAAGCGAGACTATGAAAAGTAACAATTATTCTTGAAGACTGAATATAATGTTTAATTGCTTTGATTATGAAAAGCGTCTTTGCAGAGCTCAAAAGGATGAAAGAAAAAGAGCTGGAACAGAACAAAAAAATTTGGGCGAAAGAAGTCGTCTCTGAGAAGAATCCCAATATTGCCGCTATAATAGAGAAAAAAGAAAAGGCTAAAGATGAGAAGGTAATATCAGCTATTCAGTACTATAATGTATTGAAATGCTCAACAGATTGGTCAATTAACAGGCAAGTTGAGAAGATATGCAACCAACGAAAAGAGGCTTTACATTAAAGAGAAGGCATTTGAAATAGAAAGAGCAGAATACCATGACAGAATATTGTATCTTAGTGATCGCGTCGCTAAGTTGCTGAAGATAAACGAGGAGCTTACTAAAGAGAGCAATATGACTCTGCTTGAAAGAGCCTTTAAACGCAACCGTAACTTTAACGAAGGCTAGTCATTCTAATAAAATTTCAAATCATATAGGAGAGGTAGTCACACCGGGGGGTGATGGTGGTGTTGATACACCAGGTGCAGACCCGAACAGAAACACAGCACCGCAAGGGGATGGATTTTCCGGAGGCGAGTCATTTATTAAAAGTTTCACGAATAGGAATGCTCAGACGCCAAATCATCTAGGTCGGCCTGATGCGCGCCTAGGATTTTCAAAGCCTTAAGTTCACAGATTACTATATCCATACTAAACCCAGTGAGGTCCGTAGAGTTTTGGTTGTTTTTTTTTTGTTGTAAGAGTGGTATATACACTATGGCATTATTATTAGCGGTCAAGTAAAAAGCGAGTAAAATCATATTGTCCCATCCGCTATCTCTAAAATAATTAGGATAGGAAGTATTGCTTAGCAAAACAAGACAATCACTTTTGTTCACGGAAATCTAATGAGATTGTTCTCCTCTCTAAGAAAAATGGCATAGTAGTTCGCTAGTTCAAATCTATTGCTAGAAAATATATTCCATTCAGCTGTTTCATAACAAAAAAGCTGCCTCTTTTCATTTTTTAAAAAATAGAACTATCTTATCTTTCATATTTTTTTTTTTTGGATATGATTCACTGACTTATAAAGAGTGAAGGCTTACTCAGAACAAAAAAAAAGAGTGTTGTGAAATATTTGTTTTATATTTTTTGGAACTATCCCGTTTACTAAGCTTAAGAAGACGAATCAAACTATTCATACGCCTTGTTGGATAAGTTGAATGTGTTTGTAAGGGGCTTCACTTTGCGTGTGACGTACATTGTTGTGTTCAGATGATAAGGTTTCTCCGTGTTGTATCTCACTCTGTACTCAGTCGTGTTTCTTGCGTCAACATCTAACAGAGGAAAGATAATGATGATAATATATTAGAAACAAAATCTTACTCGCTTGTTCTTCTTTCGGGAACAGTCCCTTTCCATCGAACTTAATGCAGTTTGTGGCATACCCACTGAGAGCTGTAGTACGCTTGGTGCTTACAACATCAACAGACACAGGTCGATATGTTGGCGGAGTTGCCTTATTCGGGTCTCTGAATCGCTCATGAGTGTGAGAAACCCATGGATCACTCTAAAAAAGAGAGGATTAATATGGAAAATGATTGGTAAGCTTGTCTACATGAATAGAAGGATGATTCTTCAACATGGTTGGAGCACCATACTTGTGAGACCATGCCGTTAAAGAAGGGTCAACCAAAGCGTCTTTTCTGAGATTAAACCTAGAGAGTTACAAAATTAGCAACTTTAGAAGCATCTCATGGATTTATACCCGGTAGAACTCAGTCCGAACTTGTTTTCTCCGAGGTCAGGTTTACTAAGAGATTCTTTAGCGATGCCCGCGTAACTCTTTCCGAACTCTCCGCGAGACTTGTACCCTGGGATGAAACCAGCGTATTTGGGAATCGCGTTGTTTGCTGGCTCTCTTGGTTTCTAGAGAGAGAATAAGTGGCTTGGTAAACAGTTATAGGGAATTCGCGGTTACGTCTGTGTACATTGATCCGTATGAAGTTCTAAAGTGGTTATCTTTGGTCCAAGAGAAGAAGCGATCTTCAGCGATTGGTGTCTCTTGGTAGACAGTCTTTCCAGCTGGGAAAGGATCGTATTGGAATTGTGCCATTGTTCTGAGTGTTGTTGAGATATTTTAATTAATTTATTATCTTAGGTTTGTAACTCCTTATTAATCCTCTATTTTTTCTAAAATGTGCTGTTACAAATGATACCACTGGATCAAAATAGGATTATTGTTCCATGAAACTCAATTAGGGAGAGTTGCAAAGGAGATTGAACGAAGTTAATTCGCCCCTTGTAGAGTAGTAGAAGAAAGAGCAAAGCTGTTCGAAAGGTTTATTTGATATCCGGAAATTTTGCAGTACGCCACGTTATTTTCTACCATATCTACTGATTCTCACTATATTACTCCTAGCCTAAGATGCCTCAGACGCATAATATGATGAGATAGCCTCGAATAAATGAGAAAATTAGATTTTTTACTTAAATATTCTTTCCTCTTAAAGGGCTCGTTCATTTTACATTCAAAAGTAGCAAGAAAAGATATTAATTGCCCGAAATTACCGCGGATGTGCTTCTCTGTTAGAGAGCGTTTAATATGCGATTAACAGTTCCATTTTCAGTCCCAGGAGGTTATGAAAAAGTGTGGCTCCAAACAATTGTTTTTACTGGCATCGAAATGGAATAACAAGCCAGCTTAGCTTAGTGGTAGAGTATTCGCTTCGTAAGCGAAAGGCCGTGAGTTCAATCCTCACAGTTGGCTCTCTTTTTTTGTTGTTGCTGTTGTTCCACTTTCTATTGTTTTAAGGACCAGACGCATTATTCTAATATCTTCGATTTTTCTGTGGAGGGAAATGCGCTAATGTCAAACAATTTTGTTCCAAATTTTTTCTCTTTAGAAAATGAAAACAACTGAGCAAGAATGTATCTAATTGTTGAAATTCCACGAAAAATACAGAATAATTTGATGTAAAATAAATAGACTAATCAAAAAACTCTGAGAAATTTGAAATTTCTTCGAATTGTTCCATTATGTTCAGTTGACTCAGAGAAATAAATAGACTATTAACAAAAACCCTTAATTATCGATAGGGTCTCAAGATGTTGATAGCGATTGATTTATTATTCGCTATGAGCGCTGTGTTTGTTTCCTTTTGTATGATTTTTGACACTTTGTTTTTAATACAGATTTGCAATGGTATATAGTCATCATAGTCGTCAAAGTTTCTAAGAAAGATAAGTCATCAATAAAGTCAACATGATTTTTTTTTACATTTTTGTTTTCTTGTAAAGTTTGGGATCTACCTTCAACAGCGAGAAATATTTCCTCAGAAGAGTGTGCTGAATATGGCTGTAAGCAATTATTTTTAACTCTTGTGCTTTTTTCTTCTGTGCAATATAATCCAACCAAGCCTTGAAAAATTTCTTCTGTCTCATTTCGGCTCCAATACGTATAGCTCTTCTTCGTAATTTGTTTCTCAAACAGAATTGCTGCCATGCTTGTATGACATATCTAAAATCAAAAATTGTAAAACAACAAAGCAGCTGTATTGGTAACTACCCAGCTCTTAGGAGCCCAAATTGCGTTCTCACTTCCATCAGCCAATTTTGTTGATTCTCTGCAAATTTGCTCATAGCCCTGAATGCTCGCAAGAGTATCGTCTTCTTCCATTTCTCAAGACTATCTTCAACTTTCGCTCGAAATGCAATTTTCCTCAAAGAATAGCGCGCAAATGCTAGAAAATATTTTGCTTTGAGACTTTTATCTCTGTACTCATCAGCGAGTTCGTTCAAGCTGGTTAGCTATTGAGGCTGGGTTATTTCATATGAAAGGAAAAAGGCATACCTCTTCAACGTACTGCTTAATCGATTTGAACCCCTCACGGAAACAATTCCTTCTGACCTTTTCTTCACTTGAGAGATCTTCAAGTTTGGAGATGATCCGTACGAAAGGTATCCACTTTTCAGACTGGTGATAATATTAGAGCAAGTTAACAATCAATGCGCTTACATGAAACTCGGCATAAGTGGCAAGTTTAGTGAAAAATGTCGTCATAAGGTTCCTATAACTCTTATAAACCATAGTTTCTAGAGACTTGAACAGTCTATTTGCTGCCAAGGCCTTCTCGGAGTTCAATGATTGATACAGCTCCTTGAAATGAAAAAATTAGTTAGTAAAAAAAAAACAACAAAGATATTTTCTGTTTACTGATTTCATTTCTGGCAGAGCTTCAATAACATTGGAACGTGACAAAATCTCTTTGAAAAACTTAGTACCAAGGGGACTCTGCACTTGTTCTTCTTCTTCGCGCTTGAATGATTCCCTCTCTTCGTGTTTTGATGGTTCTCCCTCTTCACGCTTTAAAGTTTCCCTCTCTTCATTTCGTAAAGACGTTCGAATTTCAGAATTCACATTGGGGTCTCTTACGCCCGTTGAGCGCTCTGAAATACCTCCTTTCTCTCTTGGTTTCTGAATCGACGTATCACCTGGTTCATCCTGAGGCTGTTCTACACCTTGGTTTTCCAGTATTTCTGCAAGGTTAAACTTGCTTATAGTTCCTCTTCCAGAAGTTTTGGGTCCTACACTGTCTTCATGTGTGTGTAATGGGCTGCTGGTCTTTCCGATCTCAGAGACAGCTCGTTTTGGTGTGTCTAAAGGGGCTAGCTTTGTGGCCATACTCTTAAATAGGTTAAATTTGATTTGAGTTGCTATGGCTTGCTGCTCCTCAGAGTCAAACATCTTATTGAAAGAACTGTTGAGGTCTAAGGCTTTCATCGAGCCTGAAATGTCTTTTTCGTTCAATTTTTCTGGTGACGTCTTCGCGACTCTGTCGAACAGGGTCTTTCGACGCTCTTCCTCAGCATCACCAAGGACACCAGACCGATCGAGGAGCAGGCGAGTTTTTATGTTAATATCGTTGATAATTCTTTTGACAGGACTCATTTGCTGAGGAGACTCTACATTAGACATCGCACTAACCTTCGATCGATTGAGACCAGTAACATGAGCAGTTTCCTGGATAATCGGCATCGCATGAAGTTCAGCAGCATGTTGAACCAATTCATCTAAATTTTATTTAGTTTTGCAAGCGAAATTGTGATAAAATGTACCCAATTTCTCAGCTTCTCTTCCGAAATCAGAATGACCTGAGTCTTCCATTTGTTTTAAGTATCGATCGAGTTCTAATGTTTTCATCATTTTGTTCTTCAAGCTCTTAGTTGATTCGTTTGTCAACACACGAATAGGATCAGGTTCCCTCTGTGTTTCTGATAAGTTAAGCATAAGTTGATCTTGTTGGTTATTTTCATCATGTATCCTCGATTGTGATTTTTCCTTCAGTCTGTCGCTTACAGGTTCAGTCAGCTTATAGGAGAGGCTCTTCTCAGATTTTCTTTCAGAGATTATGTCTCGAGGAACATTCGGATCATAGACATTCTCTTTGTCTTCCAACTCAGCTGATAGCTGGGATGTCCTTAGATTTGCTTTTGAGCCTGGCTCAGACAGCTTTGAATTTTCTAGAGTCACTTGTGGAGGTGCTTCTTCGAGGGCTTCCTGCTCCTTTGAAACTTCTTCTTTTGATTTTTCCAAATCTGTTCCAAACTTTGCGGTATCGACGATGTTGAAATGTAATCCAAGCCCTTTTATGGTCTCAGAAGCTTTACTCTTTGTAGCATTGGGGTCATGAAGGATTGAGCTCTGATTAGCATCAAATTGCAACTCTGGAGGTCTACGCTGAGTTCTATTAGTAGTTGTAAGGAACGCAAAAGAGCTAGTTCTCTTTACCTGTTAGTTGGTTGTGGCGAATGATGTCTCAGTCGAAATTCTGCAAGAGTATTCATCAATGAATCCTAGAAAAAAGGTTTGTGATTATGTGGCAGACAGGTAGAGGAGTTACTCTTTTCGATCGATATTCATCTACTGTTTGTATGAAATTCTTTTGATTTTTGCTGTCATCTTGAATTTCATTCTCACCAAACGTCACCCTCTTCAAGGATCTCTCTCGCGGTTGTTTTTCTTTGACGAGATTTGATCGAGGAGGTCTTCCCATGAAGTGCGCCATCGTTGTTTTTTCAATATCCAAATCCTCAGCTGATGCCATGTTCTATTGTAGTATTGAATGTGATAATTTAAATCAAGTTTATCGGCCGACTAAATTGTTTCTGAAACTAAATTTCAAACTCAAATCTTAAGAATTTATTCGTTTGTTCAGATTTTTTGGTTCTTCTTCTATTATACAGTAGGATTTCCTACATCAATGGACAGGCGATATATTTTTCGATGTAATATTTCCAAAAAAACTCAAATATATTACCAGCATAGATATATTCAGTTGAATCGAAATGAGAAAGGATTATACTCACTACATTGTATTGATTGTTCAGAGTAATTCAACAGCAAACTTTAAGCTTTGAACTTAGTTTTACAGATCAAGGTCAGCTCAAGAATTCCTTCGGGTATCATTTTGAAACTGAACTATCTATTTTCAGAGAAGGATATTAAGTTTAACATTAAATTTATTTTGCCATTCGGCCTCACTCTTCAACTCTGCCAAAACGTTAAAACTTTTTCCTCTCTAACTCGAGAGTTTTTAATATAATCGCAAACTAGTGCAATCTCTGAGAAGGTACTCAGGTTAAGACCCAAAATTTTCTTTAGTAGATTATCATGATAAGTAACCGAAGTTTGAGTGAATTATAATATAATGTTCTACATCTATAGAAGACTTGAAAAGTAATTCAAGTTAACCCCGTAAAAGCGTTTGGATTAGAAGATCTTAACTTTTTCGATGACAATATCAAGGTTTATAGATATTTGTTAGTTCAATTTCGATTCCTTGGAAAGGTAAAATATTCAAGCGTTCGAAATTTAAATTAACTCAAATACTTGGATAACTGAAGAGATATGCCCAAATATTACTACTAAAAACGATTGGGAAGCAGATTAGCGCCATTCTTAGCATCTAAAGATTCCTAACATCAAAGGGGTCGCGAGAGTTAGTGTTCTCACTTCAATTCGTATAATAGATCCGAGAATATAGAAAAGCTAATTCTTTTCGATCAAAACCATCAATCTTAGTTTATTTTTTCATGTACCTCTCGCCTTAGTCCCTTTAAAGAAATCTAAAAACTATCAATTTCGGAAAATTTTTATTTGTGATCTCAAAAGCAGGTTTCAAAATATCAGATATGCGCAAGCGATCCACCTCTTCATCCAAGTCAAAAAGTACTGAAGACTCTTCTCAAGGTCAGAATCAACAAATTATTCAAACTCTTTTGCTAAACGTGACATTATAGCTACTGACGAGATGCGATGGCAAGAATTTGAGAAAATGGAAGAACTTTGTTTCAAAAAATGTATTTCCGATATCGTAACACCCAGTCTCAAAGCCGCAGAAAAAAGTTGTCTTGATCGATGCGCTTATAAGTTCAAGGAGGCATTAGATTTTGGCGAAAATAGCATTCGATACATTAAATACAAGATCTTCGAAACTAATATGGCTGTGCATAATCAACTAATGATGCAAAACCCAGAAGAGAATCATCAGTCTAAGTAAAGCTCAGCCAAACTTCAAATTCCTGCATGCTGCTGTAAATATTTATCGAGCGTGGGAACAATCTTTTTTTTATTGTCAGTGAATTTGGTGTTTCCTAGTCAAATAAACTTTTGAAGCAACAGTGCATCATGAAAAATAACTGAGTTGGATGGTTTTGCAAATAATTATTTTTCTACGATAATCATGTTGAAACACATTCTTGAGAAAACATTTGTTGCAGGAAGGAATAGGCGATAAAGAAGCCTCTGCATTGAGATGCAAAATTTCGAAAATTAGATAAGTGTTGCATGCTCACACGTATAATTTGTCGATCTGGCCAGAATGATTATAATAGTGAATAAGTTGCAAGTAGCGTTTGTTTAATGTTTTGAAGAGAGTATTTTTTGATATATTTTATTTCAAAATAAGCAACAAATTCCAACAAAAAGTATTACAATGGCGGATGTCTATGAGCCAAGCAGCATTGTTGAAATTCAGCCGTCTTTTATTGGAAATGATGCTATCATTGTCTTAGTGGGCGCAACAGTTATTCTGCTCTTCAACGTGTTTCTTTGCTTCAGAGGGAAAATGCTTTACTCGATCGGATCAAGCATAAAGCGGACTTTCCCAGGGCTTTGGACTGTCATCGAAAGATGTTTACTTTTCTTTGGAGTCTCTCTTGTCGAATTCAATCAGAATCACAATATTCCACGTCACCATGCTGAAAATTGTCCTCTTTGTTTAGTAGAATTTACCAACCAAGTCTATACAAATTGCGGACACTTATATTGTGGTAAATCTGTTCGCTCATTCCGCACATTTAATATTGTTTGCGTAGGCAAGTGCATAATTGACTTCTGGGAAGCCAAAGCGCGTCAGCAAATCCAGTGTCCATTGTGTCGACGGTCAATCATGATGCTCATTAAAGACTTCGGAGAGCCCGTTCAGGCAAATGGACAAGTTGGAAATCCAGATCCTGGCACCGAATATATTCTTAACGGAATCAGGCATTACAATCTACTTTACTCGAAGAGACCAAGAACAGTAATTCCTAGTCGATATTAGAGCAGATATCTTACGTACTGTATTTGTAATAGCTTCGCCAGATAATCCTTGATGCTCCGTTCCTTTTTTCACGTTTCTGCGAGTTCATCAGAAGCAGAGAAGGAAGAATTTTCTTCGTCAAGAGAATATTGACTTCACTAACCTGCATACTCTTGGTGATTTACATTTTGTCGCCACTGGATCTAATTCCTGATTCAATTCCAATACTTGGTCGTCTCGATGATCTCATCATTTTTATTTTCCTGTTAATCAAGGTTACTGTTATCTATTACAACTATATAAGAACCCATTAATTCTAATTACCGCACCTGACTGATTTACATCTTAATCCCATGGAAATATTTATTTTGCTGATGAGGAACCAAAATAACTTCTTTTTTTTTCACTTTCATATGTCTCAATAGAAACGTGAAATCTAGCCTGTAAAGCTTTCTCGGATCTTATTATTTAGAAAAGCAGAGGACATTTCATAAATGATTAAGTCATGTTTGAGAGTGTTATGGAAACATGCTTAACACCAAAAGTTAATATTCGCATCCTAAGCTATTTCTCTGTAACAATCTGTTATTCTTAAAGGTTCTTCAGTATTTTGTTGTAGTGCGATCAAAAACAGAAGACGCTAGTAGACAGAGAGGAGAGGAGTTTACTCTTCAAATTAGTGAGTATGAATGCAATAAAATTATACTCTTACAAAATTTTCAAATATTTGGCGGAATGAACAGTAATTCAATCCATCAAATGGAAGAGCAAGAAATGCATAATATCGAAATCAGAAAGAATTCGCCACTCCTGGACTTTGCAAAAGGCCTCCAAATATTCCTTTTTCCAAAGAATGTCGAAGAGCTTGATCTCGAGCTCTTGAAAGGCTGCTACTATGAAGTATACAGCGACCTCCAAAAAATGGACATTTCGGAGGTGGCCAGCGATATAAACTACAAGTCCTGCATTGATTTAATCGCTGACTGTCATAAATTCTGCCGGAAAGAGTTCTCTATTGACGAGGCCGTCCAAGATATTACATTTTGCACTCTCCGAAAGCTCCGAATCCTACTTACTACACAACTGCTCCAGTGGATTTGCGAGATAATCACCCAGAGAGTGACGAAGAACCTGAAAATTGGTGAGATGACTGAGCAACTGATCACCACCATCGAACAGCTCAGCTTAAAACTGTTTGAAGATTACAGCGGCCCCGGACTGCGCTATCTGACCACAATGCTTGAGGAAGACTTTAACGCGACAGGCGAGTTTCCGAGCGAAGAGGACGCTTATTACTCTCTGCTCCACAGTTGCTTGAAACTTGTTAAGCTTTTTAAAGACAAAAATTTAGACCTAGAAGCTGAAAGTCTGTTTAGCTTAATAGAAAACAATGTGTTTGATCTCCTTATGTCAGAGCTTCCAAGCCAACGAATTTTCGGATGTAAATTGTTGACGATGATGATGTTGCAATGTGATTTGGCTTATCAAGAGTCTCTGGCTGAATTTTATTTGGATCTATTCAAGAAGGAAACTATCGGAGAAGAGCAGTTCAGTCTAATTCTCAGAACGTTATTCATAAATTGTAAATCTGTCACAGTCAGAATTAAGATCCTGGAGGCACTGAGAGAGAGAAACACGACTAAATCACAGATTGACTTTTTAGGGTTGTTTGACACGGATTTTTTCGAGTGCTATGTTGAGTCTGAAATCGTCGATGAAGAGCTCAAAATATCTCAGACGATCAGCAAGAAGTTCCTTGACGACATACTTTCGCTTACTCCTGAGCTTTTAGAGCATATAAAGTCTTTCCTTTCAGTTTATATCCTCCCACGTTTTGAGAATATAATCCAACAGTTAACTGTTGACTCATCTGTTGTGAATTTTACCAAATATCAAGATGAGATCACACAGCTGGTTCAGCTCATTTCGGTAAAATAATAGATTGTTTCAGCATTGGTCTAACAGCTAATTTTGACCTCCAACAAAGATCTTTTTGACTTGTCAGAAGCTACGTCCCCTCAAGCATGACGAGTGGGTTAAAATGGCAACCTGTATTGAAAATATCTTTAGCATGTACTTAACGGCCAAGGTAATCGATATTTTCATTCCCGAACGCCCTCAATTTAATCATCATCATTCTGCAGCTTGAATTTAGCTATGAAATCTTGCTATGTCTTCTGAAGATCCTTATACTGACATCAGAAGGAACTTTAGATATAAACCAGTTCAGAGATATTCTCGAGGTTGTCTCGAGTTATGGAAGTGAGTCTCAGAGCGCGAAAATTTCACTGCTGCTCTTGGGGAGCAGAATTAAAAAAACGGGAGGAACTCCAGAAGAAAAGAGTCAAGTGAAACATCTTTAATTTGTATATGTGCTAAAATGGCTTTTTTGAAGATATTACACTCGTTCTTGCATAGCATCAAGGAGTTCATCGTTGGGAACAGAGATTTTATTCTAAAATTCAAGGTAAAGGCTATGAGCTCTCACTGTCTTAACTTTTTTTTTTTACCAGACACTAGAAACGATATTGCAGATTGCCAATCTACTTGATGAGCAATCCTTTGAGATAATAAAACCGCCTGTGGAATCTGATTTTGAAGAATTTAAGGAGTTTCTCGAATGCTGCACACTTGAAAACCGTAAATCTTTTTGTTCGCTTGCAATCCCTCACCATCGCCTTACAATTAACAGAATTAAGTACAAAGGAGGTGAAAAACTTGATTCAAGACAGAATTATCAGCTTTTTGCAAGAGTTATCAAAGAAATCAGAATCAGGCAAGCAAAATACATCCAAAATCAAGAATAAACAAAAGATTAATTGGGTTTTACGGACAAATCTTGAGCTACTGAAGCTTTCGGAAATTTTCTTTGACCTTTCAAATCGAATTCAGGCTGCAAAAACCTCAATTTCAAACGATATGGAGTTCTATTCTAGTTTGCGCTCGTTTACAATTACTCAATCATCTAAGCTTAGAGATCAATTTGCTAATGACAAGCAATCCTAATGGAATTTTAAAACTCAGGCATTTTTATTTGATATGTAACATTTGAATATCTTCCTTCGTTTCGTAAGGTTTAAGCAAATCAATAATGATCTCCCCTTTCTCAAGGCATCTCATCAAAGGCTGATATAAACAATTTGATTTTCAATAAAGTTTCGATGTTGTATCATTTGGAGAAGGAATTATATTTCTCATGCTCTTGAGAGGTTTCTAATGGAGGCTAATTCTTTGCTCTGAAAAAATACACTAGCCATTGATATCATTCATCAAAGGTGATAAAAAAAGGTTTTCCGGTCTAAATTTATCAGATACACAAGAATTTCATACCGTAGTTTTGGTTATTTGGACTTTATGACATGATGGAATTTAATTTGCTTGAAATATCAATAAATCTTTGAGACAAAAAGCTTACTTTCTGCACAAAGAAAAGATAAGAGATGATTTCGAGATTAGCCTTGAAAGGCTTTGAAGGAGTGAAAAATGCTTTAGGCTCGTTGATTGGTGGCAATTCGACAGAAACAGAATGTACGATTATCATGCTATATAGATGCCTTTTTTTATGTGTTTGTGTGGCTATCCTGAAGTCTTCTCTTTATCATAATGTCGTTTCGATAATAATTTGATATTTGAAGGGTCCAATAGTTCGCTGCTGCTTGCATGGTGCTCAAATGCGAGTAATGACATTAAGATAATAGATCCTGCAACGAAAAAAGAATATATGAAATTCTCAGGAGAAAGAATCCGCCGTGCTACTAGTAATGCAAACATTTGCTTTTATCACCTATTTCTTCTGTTCCAACGCCTTGACTAGTCTTTAATTCTTGGACACATATCAACGGAATCCCTGAGTCAAAATTGCTCGTTTCTCTTAATCATGCTATAGATTACTCTGCGAAATTACAAATTTTTGATGTTTCGAACAAACGACTGAGAAAAATTTATTCATTTGAAGAAGTCTATGGAGGTAACTAATGGCAAGTTACAGATTCAAATTAAACGCAAATTAGTCACGGGCTATGGAGATTTTACTTGGAACTCTCGCAGGAGTCTCTTCGGAGCTATTTCTCTCCACAATAAAATCTCATATCATTTATTCACTCTTGAAAATATACCTGGAAAAGCCAACTATGAAGCGAAGTTGCTAAGGAAAGCAAGATGGCATTCTGAATATCATATAGCGGCCAGTAATGAAGAATTTTTTTTGTTTAAATCTTTCCTTTTTGCTTAATGTTTGAGAAGCACCTTGCGTATTGTCTCTTTGACATGATCAGCCTAATCAATTTTTTTCAAAAAGATAATATAGCTACGAGCTTTGATTTTGATATGGATGGAAAGTATGCCGCCACTGTTGATAGACTGGGCCTTTTTCTGGTATCCGAAATTGATACGGATAAAGGCCAGCTGTCCATGAAGATAGGAAGTGAGGATGGTAATTAATCTTCCAGTTTTCCTGTATTTTAATAATTTTGCTAATCGCTATTAGATACAAGAGCAAAATGCAGATGGGTGAAGAGCTACGAAGAGCCTTTATTATTTATCAAATACGATAGAACTCAGCTGAATTTGTTAGACGCTGAAAAGAAGTCTCTAGTTTTGAAAGCACCGATCCAATTAACACGCAGGAACCTGAAAGAATGGGATAATGGTTGCAAATTGAAATCCCTTCTCTCTGTTTGCTGAACTTCTAGTTCACTTTCTTTTACTTGCTCTTCTTTTCTCTCGTAAAAAAAAAAAGGATTAATCCGAATATTCGGTTTTACAAATAGATATTATCAACGGGATTGAAGTATGTCCTACCAATAATAATTTACTCGCAACAGCGGGCAGCTCGGACTTTGGAATCAATGTTTTTGATCGACGAGTGGGTAGCATTGTAGCATCATTTCAGAAAATTCCCCCACGTAAGACTGAAAATTACATTATCTTCTTTTCCGAAGAATTTGTTTAATACCTTCTTTAGAAATGGTCCTATGTGTTAAATGGAGTCCGAATGGGGATATGCTGGCCAGTACTTCTACAGATCAAACGATGAAATTGTTCAATGTTGGAAATCGCAAGCTAGTTCTCACTGAAAAAGCACCTGGTGACAGTATAAAGGTTTTCGTATTCAGCTGTACATTTACAACACTTTGTATTTCAGGTTATATTTCAGGTTTTGAGTGTTCGGCCTGTTTCTTCTAGGAGTTATCGAAGAATTCAGAGACACAGATGAATATTGTTGGAAGAAATTCATTGACAACAAGACCTTTCTTGAAAGGAAAAGGTTTGGGCATTCCTCCTTCTCTTTATTTGCATTAATCCTAATTATCAGCATAAAAATTTCATCCTATGCAAACAGGCGATTTACATGATTTTGTGCTCAAACCCATAACATAAGAATATAGTTTTATTATTGCCAAAAAGCTCCTTAGAGCTTTTCAGTCGAATTATCTGAGATAATCCTTACAGTATTTCTGAGTAGGTCAAGTTGACCAGCCTTAACGAGCTCCAACAAAAAAGTACCTATCTATATATTAATTAATGGAGTGAGTGGCACTGATTTCGAAATCTTTTCGAAAGAATTCTTAAAGAATAAAAATTAAATAGTGTAGATGAGAAAAATAAAGGACCTTTTCAAAGTTGTAAAGTCCTCTGTTAAATGGGGCGAGGATAAAACAGCCAAAACAGACGCCACCTCTTCGTTTTTCAAGCAAGCAGAAGCCAAAGACATTCCTAAAAGCAAATATGACACCTTTTATTCAAATAGCAATGACAAAGTCAAAGTCGAATCTCGTCTAAGAGAGTTGGATAGGGTAATATTGACAGGTAGAAATAGGGAACTTGTGGAATCCAAGATCGAGCAGATAGTTTTGCAAGCAAAATCTAATCAGATCCCTGATTATTTGAAGGATGCTTGCGAAATAGCACATTATGCTGTTACTAACGATACACCTGTCAGAGTTTCGGTCATTCGGCAATTGGTTCCCAACATTGATCTCAAAGAGTCGGATATAATCGACGAGATGGCTTATGAAGAATATTTGCGGTTTAAAGACAAGGAAGACAATATCAGAGAAGCTACCATAGAAGTCGAAGATACTTATGGTATGAGAAATGAGGATGGCCGAGGGAAGAAAGATCATACACAATGGGGGAAAAACAAATAAAAGCAGCAATGGTGTATAAAAAAAAAGAAATTTCTTAAGTCGTAATTGTGTGTGTTTGTGTGCTTATTGATTCGCTCTCGTTATCGGTGATGAACTATGAAAACCTCTCAAACTGAATCCTTCAAACGCCTCGGATCTATTATTTAAGTTAAGATGCATTTTTGCGTCAATTAATCGATAGATTGGAGTCATCAATGCCCAAAGTTAAGGCAATAGAGTTTCTCGATTATTACCAGTAGACTCTTCTGAGCGGTGAATAGTCCTGTATCATATACATTATTTTATCAATAAAGGACCGTCACGAAAACTTTGATATCTTGTAGGAGAGAGCCTATTTGGTATAACTTATAAAAATACCTCATTTGCCTCAGAAAACGAGGTCAGATCTAAAATGAAAATAATGATATTAGAGAATAATCATTTCTGTTAATAAAATAAACCGAGTTGAAATTACACATTGTGCTAAATGATGGATCAACAACAAGCCATACGTGAGTTTGAGGAAATGGGTTTCCACATCAACAGCATACTTGTCGCATATCAAAAATGCAATGGAAATAAAGCGCAAATGACCGAATATCTGCTTGAGCAAGGGTATTCTTAATACAATTTAAGCTACGATGAATATATTCTCTCTCCTCTTGTCTTTGTTAGCTCGAATCCCAGCTCCAGAGTCGCCAGAGAAACCGAATTATACAACAAGCAAGTGAGATAATACATTTTTGTACAACGTCGAGACATTATCGTTCTCATAGAGAGTTGAAAGACAAGCTTCATCTGATGATAGTGATCTCAAAAGAGCACTTGAGATCTCACTTCGAGAAGCTAAAGAAAGTAATGGTGGTTTTGAACCGCTTAACCCAGAGCAAAGGTTACGAAAAAATGGGATGCCTGTGGGTCTGAAGAACGTTGGAAACAGTACTTGCCTATGTTTTTTAGTGCTTTATCTGGTATGTCTAGCTTGCTATGTGAACTCGCTTTTCCAGACTCATTTTCAGAACTATAAATTCGTAAAAGCCATCATGGAATTTGAAAGTAATGTCAAATTCAGCGATGAAGAAATAAAAGCTGCCAAGAGGTAATAAGTGCAATTGACGTTGAGTTTTTCTAATTAATTGCTGAAGCGGTCAGAATCAAGACAAGAAAAAGCTCAGATTGCATGTAATTTGTTATTTGTTGTTCCTTTTCGACAGAAAAACTCCTTCCAATTAAATCAGGCTTCAATTAACCTTGTGAAAAACCTGCAAACCCTCTTCGCCTACATGACCCGAAGTCATAAGAAGTACGCCGATCCTTTACCTGTATTAAATACTTTAGTGGATGATTTTGGTAATTCTCCTCCAACCCGCTTCAATTCTTATTCATTTTCACATTGAAAGCAAATCCTATTCCCATTGGTGATCAGAAAGACGTGACTGAATTTAATATCACATTCCTTACCAGAGTTGAAGAAGCACTTCAACATCAAGATAGTTTCTTGAAACGAGTGAGGCTTTTGCGACTATATTGATTTATAACTGAATGTGTTTAGGAATCTCCTCAGAAGGTGAGCGTTGATCTTCTTTCTGAAGACTTCTTCCAGACGAAAAGTTCTCTTGTCAGGAAGTTATCCAATGTTGGAGACGCTGAAGAGACTTTCATGAGCAACATTTTTTTCGGGAAGATGAGGGATTTTCGCAGCTATTTCCAAGATTCTGAGAAAGTATGAGATTCTTTAATAAAATAAGATTATCTTACTTAATCATCATCATCTTCGGTCTCTAGATGGTCGATGTGGAAGACTCTCTATTCGGAGCCATTATCCTAAACATTGCTCATAAAGATCTTTACACTAGCTTCGATGCGTGGCTCAATTTCGAAATTGAAGATTTCAGGGCACCGAATGTAATTCTTACTGATATAGATCAATAGGGAATTGAATTTGTTTTATCCTTTCCATGGTTTCATAGGGCGAACTTTGCAAGGCAGAAAAGAGTGGTTGGATTACCAAAGCCCCTGATACACTTTTTATTCAACTACAAAGAGTAGTTTTTAATAAAGAGACTGGTACAAACCTTCTTAAACAAACTAACCAACTCTAATCTCAAAAATTTGTCATCATCTAGGTGGAGTGGAAAAACTTGACAGTCCATTTAATTTCGAAAAAGAGATCTACCTCGATCGATTCCTTTTTGAAAACAAAGACATAGCCACCGAAATCAAAATCAAAGTGAAAGTCCTAAAAAATAAGGTTTGTAAACATCAGCGCTTTCATTGCTTATTCGTGAATTTAGCTTGAGAATTTGGAAGCAGCATTGTCCAGGATCCAAAATTACAAGGAGTCTGGCCTCGACATCATTTCTGCCCTCGGAGTTGCGGCAGAATTTCTCAAAGCTCAGCTTAATGACAAACAGATCTCTGGTCCTAAGCCTCAAGTATCCTCAGTTCCACCTTAGATTACTTTAAATTCGTTAAAATAGCGTACAGACCCTGTCCAAATTGGCCTGATGGAGGACAAAGAAACCGTCATCGCAAGTATGAATACACTCGGACAATACCAGCACTTCCTGATCCAGAAAAAGAAAGAACTCGAGAACGAGATTAAAAAAGTCAAAGTAACTCCTCCCACCTAAACCGTTCTCGAACTAATCAAATTCCATAGGATGAGATCGACTCACTTTATTCGCAGCTAAAGAAGGAAAAATACGTATTGAGTTCAATCCTCATTCATGACGGGGTCGCTGGTAGCGGTCATTACTATTCTTTCATTCGCAATCACGACGGAGGGTGGAAACGATATAATGATATCCAAGTTTCCGATGAAAAAGAAGAGGTTGTCTTCAAAGAAGCAATTGGAGGTAAGGAGCACAAGAGTGCTTATTGCTTGGTTTACGTGAGCCAGAAGTCTCTCGACGAGGAAGCGAGGAAAATTAACGATTATAATTCAGATGTCCTGAGCATATCCGATGAATTGAAAGTCCCAAAGCAGCATTATAATAGCTTCCTTAAGGAAAAACTATTAAAAGAAGTCGACCAGGACAATAAAAAATTCCACGATGAAATCGAGGAGTATCGATTTCAGACGTTCATGAAAAATGTTACTGAGAACTACCAAACAAGGCTCGACATCCTGAATTGCACTATTAATAGTGCGTCTTCTTCAAAGCAATCCTTGCCTTTTTATATAAATTCTTTTGGCCTCTTCCTCAGAAACGAGTATCGAGCCGATCAAGTGCTTAAATGGTACGTGCTCGATACCTGTTTACAAGAAACAGATGCCAATTTCAAAATTAAGCTAAGAGAGCTCAAAAATCAACCTAAACTACTGAAATTCCTTCAGAATAGCTTAGCATCGCTCGGAAGGAATTACTATCTGAATAGTCTCATACTAAGACCAGAAGAAGACCAGTTACTTGACATCAAACTCGCGGAGTATGCTCTATTGATACCAGGAGCCATTACTAGTGTGTATATACTCGAAAAAAGTACGCAAAGGCAATGGACAGACACTCTCTACGGAATGAAGAAACTAAATGACATGGTAAGATATCACTTGAATGAAAAATTTGCTAAATTTCTCTCGCTCTCTGAAAAAGAACTTCCCGACGATCTCTTACTTCTCTAAAATGTCCAGAAACGTGGCGAGTGTAGTATCTCTCTATCTAACTTCAGTACTAGAGTTCTGTATATGTTCTCAACGATTGGAGAAGGTAAAGCTGAATTGTGTTGTAATTGGAAACTTACACACAGTGTAGATTGATTTCCTTATGAATATCATTCTTGCACTCAATAAAGGAGTTTTGAAGCAAGAGGACCCACAAATTAATCAAGTGAAAGCGATCCTAAATGAGATTGCTACTTCTCAGCAAAATAAGCTGAGCTCTGAAAAGCTGAAAACGTTTAAAGATTTTTGCTACAAAATGCAAACAGCACCTAATCTTCCGAGTGAACTTGACAAAATAGTTGGAAATGTGAAATTTGATGAGCTTGAAAAGAGAATAGCTGTAACGATCGGAAAAGATTTCGAGCCTTATAAATGGCAAGATATAACAGAGAACTCTTATTCTCAGCAGATCAAGAAGCAGTTTGAAAAATTCAGTCAGCGTTATAAGGTAAGTCACATTTTGTATCATTGAATTTGAGGAGTAATGGATATGATTAGGTTTGGGTTTCGTTCCATAATATGCTTCATAGCCAGAAAATGGTACTGCGGCAAGAGGATCGACTGAAAAATAACTTTGTTGTTAAAGAAGAAGAGATTCAAGAGCTGCTTTATTCGAATCAGCAACAAGCTCCAATAAAATCTGAGGAACCAATTGAGTTGATTTAGATCGCGAGGAGATTTTCCACAATTCGTTTTTTTTTTTTAGTCAGATGTCTCTTAATGCATAGTCCTGATCATAAATGCTAATATCTCTACCTTACAATATAGTCTTTTAGCAGTATGGTCCTGAAATATCTTTCGTAATAATTTCTTGTCTTTCACCAAAAATCGGAGTTATCCTCTTTTTGATTTGCGGTAATAGACAGAGAAAGAGCCTATAGTTAGGCCTTAATCGCTAAAATTTGAATGCCATAGCCTCTGATAAATGAGGAATGTCAAATGGCAAGACCCTAAGAAACTCCACAGAGCAGCAGCTTTGAACTAAGATTGATTTTAAATTTGTAACAATGGTGTTTTGATATAATCTTTGAAAATTATGAATCTTCCAATCAACACTAGACAAGGGGTTAGTACAAAACGCAATTCAATGCTTGCCGTAAACTAAAAGTTTTTTGCTAATGTATTTTTGCTAAACTAGGCATTTTCCCATCCCAATGGTTAATTTCCTTATACTCTCCTTTGAAATTGGAAAAAGTTTTATAGTACTCTTTATTTATTGCCACGTCCATTTTTCTTCTGACCTCATCCATACAAACATTGAAATCCGCTATCGTCGCCCCTTTTTGTTTTATCTTCAGGTCTTTCCAGAGATCAAATAAGTCTTCAAATAAAAGATCATGGAACTTGCGAAAAGCCTCGTTATCTTTTGAGAGAATTGCACAAAAATTCTTAAGTCCCATTCGAGAACAAATCACTGATTTATCCTTTTCGTATTCCAAATAATGTGCCAAGTGGAAATACCGCATCAAATAGCCCGTAATGTTTATTGAACTTATCGCAGCAAAGAAGTCGTCAGTTGGATCAATCATGCGTTGCACAACACCTGTGTAGTTTTGTGCAAAGCCAAGAAACATTTTAAGTCCCATAGTGCCACCTCCTCTGAAATCTGTGCGAGGGTCATTACCTTGGAATCCATAATCCTTCCATCGTTCATTGTGAATCTTTTCAAGTTTAGTCTCGTTGGTAAGGGTAGTCCAGAGAATATGGACGATTTTGTTGTGCTCTTCGTTCTCAGGATCGAACAAAATGTTGCATTCAGATTTTAGTGAATGAAAAGCAAGAAGCTCCTGAGAGTTGAGTTGGTTCTTTTCGTCGCGGAGGCAGCAACACAAAAAAGTTTCAAAGAAAGATTTATTTTTCACATGAGTCAGCGGCTCGGTGAGTGGAGCAGATTCTTTTTGAGAGCTTTTTTGGTCTTGTCTGAGGAATGGAGCTGATTCATCTTCGACATCCATAGCATAGTCTGCTCCTTTGTCAGTATGCTTATCGCTTTGGTTTTTCGGCATCAAAGTTTGTCTATTGCGATAAATTAAGTTATTTGTGAAATATTAATAGGCGTTTCACGATATTTTCGGGAATGAGTAATAATATAACACCGCTTCAAATGAGGGATGAATAATTTCAAACTCCCTCGGCTTAAATCGCCTTTAGCTCAGCAAAGACTTTCAAGTTTTGAGGGTTCGAATTCGATTGTTGCATGTACGTTTTTTGTTGCTTGTTCAAATAAATATTGGATTTTAGGAGGGATGGACCGAATGATTCAAAAAGTTTTGCTTTTGTTGTGACTTGGGTATCAAAACATATTACGTTTCTGTCTTTTACCGCGAACACCTATAGATTTTCCAGCAGGTTTCAAGTTTTCTCAAGAAGTAATATCAACCATTGTAAAAAGTTAGGGAAAACAAAAGATTGGGGGCGAAATTGATGAAATTCCTTATTTATATGAAATGAACGATTTATTCTCCAGCAACTACGAATCCAGTTAAATCGATCACTAATTTCATTATTAATCACATTCTTACAAAAAATTAGTCAATCTCCTTCTGTAACTTCTAAAAGATGTGATCCTAATGGCAATTTATGATCTTTGTTTGACTAAACTAGGAATTGCTTATCAGGATCAAACAAGGACGATATATTCATTTAAAGATTCTAATGACAATTACGATTGAAATAACAGAAGATATTCTCAACGTCTTTCAAATATTTTTAATTCATTCAAATTTTTAGTTTAAATAATATCTAACTACCAATTCTTTCAAAAAAAAATAATTTTTGAAAAAAAAACAAACAAAATGAACAGAAAACTCTTACAAGACCAACCTCTCAAGAAGGATATTGACGATTTGGAATCAATCAAATACGGTGACAAGCAAGATAAAAAGGTCACGTTCGACCCAAAGACCGAGCAAGAAGAGTCAAAGACTCAGAAAGAAAAAACTCAAGGCTCAAAAGCCGATGAGCTTGCATCACTACGATCTGAATTCGCTGCTTCTGATAAAAGAGATAGAAAACCGAATCACCACATCCAAATTCTGGATGAAGATGCTGAGCACTTCAGGAATAAACTTGATGAAATGATCAATAAATTCAAAACTGAAACGATGAGCGAGTTCATGTCTATGAAGAGAGGTCTTCTGGAAGAACAACAAGAGACAATTGATATGGAGACTCAAAAATATACAAGAATACTCGAAAACAGAAACACTGAGGTAATTAATACTTTCGAATTTCAATACTCAAAACAACCATAGTTGGACACTGTTAAACATAACTTGGCTACGAAGATCAAACAACTCGAGAGATCAGAAGTAATTTTACATGTGATGGCAAGATGGTGCGGAGAAGCAAAGGTCCGCCAAAGGAACACCACAGCCATTGCGAAATACTTTGCGCAATTCAAATTATATAGAGAATATATGATAATGAAACGAAAGGTATGATAATTGATTATGACTGAGTTTAACTAACCTCATGAATTAGATCACCAAGATAGCAGTGACACACTCAAGGAGAAATTATTTAAGGATGTTCTTCACAGCTTGGAAAGACCAACGTGCAGTCGAGCGTGAGAACAAATTGAAAGCTTCGTTCGATGACCAGCTCCAGAGAGATTTGTCTGACCTTGCCGCGAAATATAATAAAGAAATCGATCTTCTCAGCCAGAAGCTGAAGGAAGCAAACGACCAGCTCGAGATCGCAAACAAACAGAAGCTGGATATGCAAGAGAATCTCAAAAAGGCCTTCATGAGAGGAGTTTGCGCTCTTAACTTCGAGGCTATGAGTGTCTTGCAACTCAATGGTCAGACAAGAGAGCCTTTCAGCGAGACTTTGGCAGAAAGGGGTGTTCGCGAAGCAAATACCCTCTATTCTCAACAAGCCAAAACAAGCCACAGACAACAATTCGAAGAACCTGAATACGATAAGGAAAACTATGCTAACCCTCTAATTGTCAACCCAATCGCTGACGATAATCAAGATGCTATGTATACTAGCACACAAACTAAATCAAGCCCAGCGAAGAAAAGTGTCGTGTTTTATCAAAATCCTCGAGTAAAAATATCTCCTTTACATTTTTCTAAAATCATTTGTTATCAATTAGCTTGAATCAAAAGAAGCACGCTGGAAAGACGCTCCATTAGTAGGGTCAATGTCATCAACGAAGCAAGAAACACAACAACCAAAGCCAAAACTTTCGGATTATATGCAGCGATCGCCCACTTCGAAGCAACAAGAGTTTGCTGAAAAGGAATATAGACAACAACAAGTGACTTTTGAACAAGAAGAAGAACTTGAAGAACAAGGTAATCACGATAAGATATTTGGAGATTAAAATTTCTCGTTAGACGAAGGTAAAGTCATTCGTGTGACTGCAGGGAAGTCTCATGTGGGAGGCGCAAAGAAACCTGCAACTCAAACGAGTCAAGTAAGATCCCAGCTCGCAAAAAGTAAAGAAATACTCTTTTTCTATCGTTAACTGATGTATACTAGAATCGACAGCAGCAGCTACAACAACCGCAGCTACCATAAAAAAGAAGTAATTGTTTAATGATTAGAAAAAATATCTGACGAGCTAACATATGTATTTATTCTAAATTTGCAATTCACTTTGCTTCTATCGATATACATTGATTCATCTTCTTATTCAATAAATTTCGATACGAAATTTTCAATAAATTAAAAAAACAGATTTGAATATTAGAGAGTTATAGCTAATTATATATAATTTTGAAAAAATTTTACAATTTAAATGTCTGTGTCAATAAAGTAATGGAATTCAAATAGGATATCTATTACTGTGAAAAGAAACGCTTCATTGCAAATGAAGATGAAGCTGCAAATCTGGTATTATTGGGTAAGCTCACTTAAAGCAATAAAATTATTCGTGTTAATTCAGTTTCTTGATGAAAATTTTTTTAAAGCTCTTTTTTTTTTGTGCAAAAGCTTACTTCCTTTGAGTCTGTCTGCGACAAAGGAAAATCAAATAGGGTGTATTTTATCAATAACTGTTCTCTCGATTTTTTGAGTTGGAATTTGTTCAGAGTAGTTGCTTTATGCATTTTGAAACGAATTATGGTTGAATTAGAGTATGATGGTAAGAATACGTAAATCATGTATCAAATCCTGCTGAGATCTATTTGAAGTTCAATTCAAACGCGCTGCTGTTTGAAATGAACTCTCTGTAGTGGTGCAGGTACTTATCTAAGGTATAAGAAATGAAATGCAATAATAAATAAGATAATATTTATTGATTAATTTAGTCTAAATCTTCTGAAGCTAACAACTTAAATGCGTAAAGTATTCAGAAACTCTTTTCATTTTTTCTCTGAAAGACTAACTCTGGCCTATTGAAAGATAGGAACCTTTCAGAGATAAAACTACATAAACACTGAAAAGGTGTTAACATGTAGTAAATGAATATAGAGATGAAAATAGTAGATTTCAGATACTACGTGTTTAAGATTATCACTTGAAAGTAGTTCTTGAATATCCTTTCTCCATATCATACTAAGAAGTAAAAACGTTACTTTTTGATATTAAACTACCTTCTGGAGCTACTTGTCAGAAAGTAAACTATCTCGAATGCGAATAGTCGAGAATACTCTGGAAAACTTCTTGATACTCTCACTCAGTGCCACTAATTATCTCGTATTTTCCATTTTAATATTAAAATTAGAAGCGATAGTATGATTTACTATACCTTATTTACTAAAAAGGCGACGAGTAAATTTTAGTATAGTTTCAAGTAGTTCAGTTCAAGTAAATCACAACCAGATAGAATTGTCATTTCTCGAGGCAAACAAAGAAAAAACTATCTCAATTTTGATCGACTAACAGCAAGCAACTTTGCAGGTGATTTTATTTTTTATTTTTTTTTGGATCAAATTCATCAAACAAATTGTAGTTCGTGTAGACACTTGCCTTTGCTCCTATCTCTCAAATGAAAAATATTCGACCAATAATCATACCTAAAATTTGAACTGCTTCATGAAATGAAAAGTCTCTTCAATTATTTCTATTGCGTCATGGTCACTATTTTGAAACCATCTCTTTTAAAATGCTTTTTCAATTGAAAATGATTGAAAAAATTCACTTCAGAATCTAAAATTTCAACAGATAGCTTCAGTTTTCCGATACCAAAGAGGATTGCTAGCATTTTCTTGCCTTCTAATGCATATTGCATGAGGCAGAGGAAAATTTTCCAAATCAACTCTATTGGGATTCTTAAATAAATTGGTTCACAAACGGAAAATAAATAGTTAACGAAGTCAAAAACTGTAATGGGCAACAAATTGGTGAAACCTTGCTGCACTAGTGATCCACGGGCAAAGGAATACGATTATACTATAGATAAACCATTTGAGCGTGATCAAGTCGAATCATTTGTAAACCATTCACAGCATTTTGAATCTTTCAGAAGCACTATCATTCAATCACGTAATCAACGTCTCCTGGGAATGCAACCTTATCTAACCTAGCCAAAATAAGAGAGCACTATTTATCTCACGAGAATTTAATCACAAGACTCGTAACATACGAACAAGACCACCTTTTGACTCATATTGACGAACTAAATCCCACCGAACTGGAAGCTTTTTTCGATTCTCTTTATGACATCAATTTCGAACTGATGGATATGGTACCATTGCAACTTTTGCAGCTCTTTATCAATATCATGATTATCATCGTAGATGTACAACCATCTCATCCTGAGAAGCCCGAAATCTCATCTTGAACAAAATCAAATCGCTCCTATTCCTAATTGTCAACGACTTACTGATGTTGATGCTCATGAACGTGTGAAACTATACAAAAATGGGCTAGATATGATTTCTCGAGGAAAACGTATCGATGCAATGTTTATTCGGATGTTCTTAACTATTTTCAATAAGTTGCTGTTGTTCTGTTAAGTGGAGCGACAGGGTCAAAGTTCAGTCTGGAGCGCGCAAAAGGCACTTGCAGTATAGGAACGCCTTCTAATAAATCGCTCTTTCAATATTATTGTGAAAGACTTTTAAAAGTTGCGAATCTAGGTAATCTGTTCATATATATATAGAATTACTAACTTATCTCCTTCTTGCTGCTGACTTAGCGATCGAGCAATGCGGACAGAAATCTAGAAGAGCATCCGAACTGATAAACCTATGCATTGTCACAAACGAAGAAAACGATCAGGAAATTCAGGCTTTCTTCGCGGATAACAAATTCTTTGGGTTAGATCCTAAGAGCGTTTATTTTTTCCCTCAGGTATGAAAAATAAAGAGGCTTATCTGATTGCTTTCTAAAGAAACGCCTACCGGCGCTGGATGTGACAGGAAAAGTCATTTTAGAAGAAAGAAATAAAGTGTTTTTGGCTCCAAACGGCAGTGGAGGTTGCTTTATGGCTCTAGCCAAGTTCGATGTCATCTCGCAACTGAAGAAGGCTGGAGTGACTCACGTTCACTTTTTCAATGTAGATAACGTCCTGGCTAAGGTCGCAGATCCTTATTTCCTCGGCTGTGCTGCAGCTCGAGACTACGATGTCACTTGCAAATCTATTTCAATGGTATGACTTATTAATACCCAATTTCTTACAAAGCATTATTCATCAATTAGGGAGCTCTTAACGAAAACGCTTCTTTGTTTGTCCTGAAAGACGGGAAACCCGACGTGATTAATAATAGTGAGCTTCCTACCACGCTCACTAAGCTGAAAAATACGAGAGGGCAACTCACATATGATCAAGCTAATATCACTAACGCATTGTTTAAACTGACATTCCTCGATTTTCTCGTCTCGAAAAAGAAAGTCGAATTATCCTCACAGTAAGATGCTGAAGCTGTTAAATTCTAAATTTTATTGGGGATAATTAGATATCATTTTTCGAAGAAGAAGATTGCCTATTATGACGAAAGGGCCAAACGGTGTGTCATTCCTATGAACGAGAATGGGTTCAAATTTAAGATCGAACTGCATGATGCCTACAAATACTGCGCTCCTGAAAAATTCGGACTTATAGAGGTCAAACGTGAAGAAGAATTTGCTTTGATAAAGAATCCTCCAGGCTCCGAAGAAAACTCACCAGATAGCGTGAGAGTCCAAATCTCAGAACTCCATAAAAGCTGGTTGAAGAGGCATTCTGTTAAATTCGAAGGTAGTTTCATTTTATTGTCGTTGGATATCTAAAATGAAGTAGAAGCAGAAGGCGATAAGCAGACAAAATTATTTGAGATAGATCCGCTGGTAAGCTATGATGGAGAGGGACTTGAAGAAATAGCAAAGAAGTTACAGGCTGAAAAGATAAAATTACCATGGTACATTAAATATAGATAAACACATACTCTTTCAAGCATGGCTAGAAAATTTAACTAATTCTGCAGAAAACTTATGATCTATATATTTTCATGCAGATTCTTATACTTTTAGTTAGTTATCAAGATTCCTCTTGGAAAATGACTAAAAATCGAGAATATTACTGTTTAATCATTTCATCACTGAAAAGGGCTAGCTCAAGCATTGTTTGCTCTATTGATTTACTTTCTCGCTTGACAGCCATTTTCAGGTAATTTCAGTGGTTGTTGGCGACAAACACTCTGATGCTGAGACTCAGACTGGTTTAGTTAGTTGAAGTGTTTTTCTATGAAGATATAGTGCTCTTTTCATATACAGCATGGGCAATTGTAGTATTGCAAAACACCAAAAAGAATTTACTGTTACAAAATTTCATAATCTTGATCGTAAATTTCAAATCTTATCCTGCTACAGCATACAGTGTAATTAGAATAACAAAAAAAATTAATTTAGATAAAGAAAGCAGTTTTACTTCTATTCCTGAAAAATGAATAGAGCAGCCCCTCGATCTAACCTGAAGAAAAAGACTACACAGGCAACAGTTGGCAGCGTAAAAAGCGCTTCTGGTTAAGTTTTGCTGACTTTTCTCTGAAGAGACGCAACCAGACAATCAGAGTCCAAGAGCCCGAAAGAGTCCAAGAAACCGATGAGGACTTCGATGAGAACGATTTTGATGCAGTATAGATTCATCTGAGCTTCGGTCTTAGCAAATCCTGTTTGCCATTGGACTAGAATTTGAACATCAACAAGCCAAAGGACCAAGTGCAATTGACCGCCAAAGAACTTGAAGAAGATATGCCTTCCAGAACCCTTGAACCGAGAAATCCACAAGCACCTTCTAATACAGCTATCTTCAGCTTCAAGGATCGAGTCTACAAAAAATTCGAGCCTTTTGAGCAAGTCGTCATTCATTTTTCCCTCGACGGGTAACTAATGCAATTTATTTGAATGTCCTAATGGGGCTTATTGCAGAAATATCATCCATAAAGAATCTCAAGAGGCAAAAACTCAGGAAGATATTGAAGAAGAAAGGAATTTATTGGTAAAATTGCATATTTGTTGATTTGAAATTCAACAATTCTTTCGTTCAATTGAATAGATTAAAGAGCATCGAAAAACTCAACAGCAAGCTGATCCTCAAGCGGCTCCAGAAGACCTCGAAGCGATCAAAAAGCAGTTGAAGAACAAGTTTTACTATAGTGAGCATCAGGTTCAAACAATGAACGAACCAATTCGTGAGCGATGCGACGCAACCGAACCTCCTCCAATTCAGAGAATCAACAAGGAAGTTACTCAATGGGAGATCTACGATGCGAATATGGACGACATCTTCAAGAAGATGAGGGAAGAAAGTAAGAACCCTCCTGGATCAGGAGCAGGAGCTCAGAAGACCGAGAAGCAAGAAAGCTCTCTTTATTCTACAGGCTTCAGAAGGTGCTTGAAGATCATGGAAAGAATGACCGTTCTGAACGAACAAAACGAGAAATACAAAGAGTATAAATACATGTGGACTCAAGGCGATTTCCTTGAGCATCAAAAGGACGGTATAATCTATCCTATTTGGAAATTCCAAGGAGAAAAACAGAGAAGAAAGCAAGTTACATCAATTTGCTGGAATCCTCGCTACACTGACCTCTTTGCGGTCGGTTTCGGAAGCTACGAGTTTTCGAAGCAAAAGACGGGTTTGATTTGTGTCTATTCTCTGAAAAACACCACAAATCCTGAATACACATTTTCAACAGAGGCTGGCGTCATGTCCGTAGATTTTCATCCTAAGAGCGCAGCGCTTCTTGCAGTCGGTAAGGATTAATTGAGGTCTTTGTTTTGTGCTCATAGAATATAAACGATAGGTCTTTATGACGGTACTGTTATGGTGTTCGATGTAAGAAGCAAATACAAGAAGCCTATCTATCAATCGACCGTTAGAACGAATAAGCACACGGATCCAGTCTGGCAGGTCATGTGGAACCCTGATACCAGCAAAAATTACAATTTTTACTCGATTTCTTCTGATGGCCGTGTTGTGAACTGGATTCTCATGAAAAACAAGCTCGAACCTGAAGATGTCATCAAACTAAAACTTGTTGGAAGTAATAATTACAGTTGACATGTTCAGATTAACTCATTTTTCGTAACAGAAACCTCTGACGAGGAGGCCAGCTTGATTGGATATGCTGGAGGTCTCTGCTTTGACTTCAGTAAGTTTGATCCTCAAGTCTTCCTTGTCGGAACAGAAGAGGGTAAGATTCATCAATGCTCTCGAGCCTACTCGGGTCAATATCAAGAAACCTATGAAGTAAATAAAGGGATCTTTATGAGCTGAATTTGACGTTTCTTTTCCTTTAGGGACATCTTTTATCTGTCTACAAGGTGAGATTCAACAACTATCATCCAAGAGTCTTCATATCTGCGAGCGCTGATTGGACCGTTAAAATTTGGGACTTGAAGCACAAATACCCTATTATGTCATTCGATCTGGGAATTGCTGTGACTGATGCTATGTGGGCTCCATATTCATCCACGGGTAACCTTGCTAGTTTTCTCGAGCGCGATATCTTACACTCTTTTTCTAGTGTTCGCTGCATCAACTCTCGACAAAGCTTATGTTTATGATCTCCAAGTGGAAAAGTACACTAAGTTGGCTGAAATCAAGCCAGTCAAGCAGCCAAAATTAACAAATATTGCCTTCAATGCTCAAGATCCAGTGCTTCTGATCGGAGATAATCACGGTGGCGTTACTCTCACAAAACTGTCTCCAAATCTCAATCGAAGTAACCAATTCTCTTCTTCTTCATCATTGAAATTCACTCTTTGCGAATTGTAGGAGGAAAATACGAAAAACCCGAAGAAAAAGACAAGGAAAAGAAGGACGAAAAGAAACCCGATCCTAAAGCTCTCAAGAAACAAGAGGAAGATAAACCACAACGCACCCCTGAGCAGATAGAATTCGATAAAATGGAAGAGCTTCTATCCATGGTGGGGAAATTTGACAAAGACGATATATAATTCAATGTTGCAACTTAATCCCCTACCAGTCTAAATAACCGACTCTATTTCATTCGATATCCATATCTCAAATACTCCACACAAGCATCTCTGTTCGTCAGCCATATCCAAATTAGATTGTTATAAGTAGAGCAGCTCTCCTATGCATTTCATTAGCAAATATTGACTCGAAAATACCAACAACAATAATAACCATATAAAAAATAAAAAAAAAGAAATATAAGGTAAAACGAACTCAAAATTTCATTTAAAAGATTGATACAAAGGCTAATATTATCATGCAGAATATTTAGGTATATTAAGGGAGAATTATTTAAAGTTCGTCTTTGTATATTGCTTGAGAATGCTCGGGAGTAAAGCAATAGCATCAACTGCTATTGAGAAATTTTTGTTACCAGGGATCTCTTTAAATGCCCTTAATCCACTTTCATATCGGTAAAATGAGTGGACCATGTTAGGGGTAAGGATTGTCGGCACTAGAGTTGTTGAGTAAATACATTTTACAGCTCCAGTGCTCGAATCAAATGAATACAATCCTCCAAAATCCTACAAAGAGAAAAATTATTGTGTTATTAACTCTAATAAAATAAAGGGAGTTACTTGTCTACTTGAGACGTCTGCGAAGAGTATAATGAAGTTATCTGCTTTAACCTCATCAATTTTTGCAAAAATTAGCTCTCTTTCTTTCCGGTTTGGCTCGAAAGGCAAGCAAACATTAACGATAGCGTTCTTGATCAGATGCTTGTTCGATGGCTTATAAGCGATTAATTTCTTTTGGACCAGATTCATGAGTGGCTTATTAAGCACTTGTAGCTTGCTCTCGGTAGGTTTGCTCGCTGATTTCGACAACTTCATTTCTTCTGGGCCTTCTATGCTGCGATTGATGCTTGAACCTTCGCGGCCAATGCTCGCTACTGTTATCCTTTCTTGATGAGAAAAAGGAGTATCCAACGGATATCTACCTCTTCCCTCTGATCTGAATTTCCAAGGGTCGCCCTCCAGCGCAGTCGGTGGAGTTTTCAGAGATTTATATTCCAAGGGGGTGGTCTTGTCAGAAGAAAACATCTTCCAATTCTCTGCTTGGTTGGCCGATCGAAGATAATCATCACGTATGGAACCAGCAGTTTGTTGTAAAGAATAATCGAGATATGGTGGATGTGATTGACTGCTGTCTATTTCCTCTTTTTTTCTTTGTTTTATCCCTTGATTCAAATACAGAATGGAATCCTTGTTGTAACTCTGTGATTGTTGTAAATCAGAAACTTCCTGTCGATGTACGAACGAATGTCCGCTAATTTCAGAGGTTTGGGATACTGGTTCGAAATTTTTTGTAAACAATTGAGAATGTCTACCACGAACTACCGGGAAATTACTCTCAGCAGGCTTTTCAATACTTTCGGATGGTTCACATTGTTGCCATTGTTTTTCAGGTTGTAAAGGAGTTTTAGTTCGAGACTCCAAAGTTTGATGTGGTGGCATTTCAGCTGCAGCTTTTTCTTGTCTCAGCAATTGGTTCAATATATCCTTTTTCATCTTCATTCTGTGCTCCTCTTGCTCTTTTTGCTGCTGAATCTTGCTGTCGAAAAACCTTTGAATATGAGAGTCAGCCTGAGCCTTCAAGATCGTTAACTCTTTTTCGTATCCTGGGCCTTCAGGAGCAAGCTGGACCTCAAATTTCGAAGGTGATAGTTGTTGATGCTTATTTGGGGAAGTCAGCTTTCGGCTTGCCGGTTCACTGGAAGTTAGCCTTAGAATTTTTTCCTGCTCTGGTGTCGGTATGTGAACAACCTCATATTCCTCAGAAATGGGTTGAGCCTCTACTTTCTGTTTTGCCTCGAATGCGTTCTCTCGATTCATATATTTCGACAAGCCAAGATTTTGATTAGGAACTGATTCTTGAATTTGATGCTTAAGTTCAGGGTGTGCATGAAGTTGCGATGGATAATAAGGGTCTTTATTAGTCCCCATCCTCGCTAACAAGTGCCGCTCAAAATTGTAGGCTTCTTCTTGATTCTCTATTTTGAGGGCATTATCTCCTCTTAATTCACCCTCGTCGTCGCTTTCCTCTTCATCCTGAGCGGTAAATCGATAATTCTCAATTGGGTCCGTGATCAGTCGATGTTTGGACTCTCCATACAAATTAGAATCATTATTATAGAATTGAAGCTGAAAATCTTGCATTGATCTCAATGACCCGCTCAGATTATTTGTACTCTCTCTCAGATTGTCCATATGTCCACCAATCGACTCCCGTCCGAATCTTTGATCGCTGTGTAACAGTTGCTCGGGACGCGCGTTGCCGGATGATGGCTCCTTGCTTATCGTTTGTGGCAATGATTTTCTTTGCTCCTGTGGCTGTGGTTGAACATTTTCGCTACTTCCACCCTGTTCTTCATCTTCTTCCTCCAGTGTGAAATCTAACTTTTTCTGTGTGATATTAGAAAGTTCTATCTTTTCTTTCTCGTAAGAGTTTCTTAGAAGAGCTGCTTCAAGCGGCTCAGACTTTAAAAGCGAAGAATCTTTTCTCGAAATCAGCGGAGGCTTAAGCGGAGGTTTGGGATCTGATTTTCTCGCTGGAATGATAAAAATAGAAGGAATCTCCTGAGCAAAGTTTTGCGAGAGCGACAAATTCAATATTCCTTCGGACTGACTAGCAGTTCTTGGCAAGGAGTGACTGAATGACTCGTTGCCATCAGTACTCTTTTGGTCTTGTTGATAGGATTTTCGAAGTTCTAAGTAGCTACTCGGACCATATCTGGATACTTTGGTATGGCTGAATAGATTCGACATTGATAACTTTTGTTGCGTTTCAGGAACGTTCAGCAGATTCGTCCTACTGGCGTTATTGCTGCTGAGAGTTCGATTTTCAGCGAGGAGCTTTTCGGGAAAACTGAGAGAGCGCCCATGATTGCTTTTCGGAAATGGTGCCACTTTCTTGCCAAGTACTTCGATATTTTGCTGTGAGCTCTGTCTGCTTTCCAAGCTCTGCAAATCCCTCCTCGCTGGTTTCAATGGATTACTAGCCTCATCGTCGGAAGAGGCTCTAGAATCACCATTATTTTCATTATTGTAATGTTTGTCAGATAAATTTCGAAATCGTGATGGCCCCTGGGATGCCAAAAATCCCGGCAAATCTTCAGCAAAGCTTTTTCTTTTCCTGTGCAGTAGCTTGCTATGGCTTCTAGCCCGTGAACGAAAGAGCCTTTGCGGAAAACTTTTGTGATAAGCAGAAGGAGATTTATCCTTGTGAGTGCTTGATTGCTGTTCTTCAGCTTTTGCTTGAGGTGTATAAATCGACTCTTGCAAATTTTTCGCGAAAGTGGTGTTGTAACTTTCTCGAGTAGACCGAGAAACTGCTCCGAGAGCCGAAAAATGAGAGAGGTTGAGAGAGGAAGGCGCTTGACTTTCGAAATGAGGTTGGAGGTACTTCTGGCTTTGGCTACGAGGCACTGGGTTTGGAAGTTGTTGTTGCTTGTGCGGCAAAGAACGATACATGAATTGACTGGATTGTGTTTGCTCTGGATACCTTCCAGCTTCAAAGAAGGGACCAGAAAAATTTAGGTTCGAAGGGCCAAGATCGTGAGCTTGATACACTCGTTTTTCATGGAGATTGAGGGAACTTTGTAAGCTCGCATTCGGTTCAAATAGACTTGCGCTATGGCTTATATTGGATTTGTTGGGAGTTTTCTCAGCAGTTTGAATTTCAGAAATATTTAAAGAAGATTCCTGCTTCAGGTATGCTTCATGCGCTTGCCAGTGATGGGGCCGAGCTGCACTTTGCAAATTGTACGCAGAAGGCGGGGTACTCTCTTGGAGACTTCTATCGTGATAGGACTCAAACTTGATATTTGAGAAGCTAGGAGTTTCATGTACGACATTCGTTAGCGGTTTGGCTTCTTCAGTATGATTGGAAGACTCTTCTCTCGGCTCTTCTTTTACTGGAAAGTGAGATGCTGGTAGGTATGCTGAAGGCTCTCTCCCATATTTAACGCCCAAGTGCTCGCCAGGGGCTTTCTAATTTCAGGAAAAAAATCCACGTTATACCTTATAATAAACAGTTAATGAGTCGTTACTTCTTTCTCTTCAGGTTCCAAATTCGCCTGAAAACTCTGAGCGCCTCTTTTTACTACCTCGTAGGGCATCTTTGGTCGATAATCCGAGGGTCGCTTTCCGGAAAGAAAGTTCTGAAAGGAGATTGGAAATGCTTTATTTTCGGACATTCCTGTAGCAGTTGGTTTTCTCAGAAATTCTTCATGAGTTTCTGCTTTCGTCTTGAGGGTATTAGCAAAATTGTCTGATATCGGGTCACTCTTGTTCCGTTTATGATAACTCAGATTCGATGCTATTGAATAATCGTTATGTTTTGCAAAAAGCTTGGAAAATAGCTTTGAAAGCTACCTTGGGCTGATTCATTTCCAAGTACGAATGGACCACTTTTTGAGTAGGTAGTTTGGGAGCCCTCCGGATGCCGACCATAAGAGATATTCTTGTCCTGGAATTCATCCTCATGATGATTAGGATCCTAGCGATATCATTCAAAGTCACTATCGAATCAGCTTACTTTTTTTGTGGTCTGCATAGGTTGCGCTGCTCCGGACTGAATCTCTTTCGAACTCATTGGTAGATTGAAGTTCCGCAAAATGTCAAGGTGACTGTTTTGATTTAAATTTTATCCAAAAAAACTGTGTTGGGATTGTTCTTTAGAACCTCCAAGCAATAATATTAGCAACTGATGCAGCAAATTCAGTTGACTGATATATGGAAAATATTAAGCCTGGCCATTTGATCTCCACCAAATTAATGATATTTGGCCTTTCCAGGCTAAGCCGATAATTGAAACTAAGGGTAGTAAAGGCATCAGAGTTTGGAAGCATGGAAACATCATAGAAGAGTACGATTCGTCTTATTTGATCTGACTGATAGCTGTTTGTACTGAGTCAAAATTTCGTTACTCGAATTTAGGCTGCATCCTGGAAAATTTTAAGATTTAGAGTTAGACGATGGCAGCAGAGGATAGTGATGATAGAAGTTTTTTTTTTTTAGTTGATATTCAATGACATATTTAATGACTATCACATGAATAGCACGAAAATCATAGACGATTGCTGTATTGGAGCAAATTTTGGGACTTCTTTTTCAGATAAGCATTAGTGTGCGTTCATTAAGATATCTAATTTACTCTAACGATTTACTGATTATCAGGCACTTTTCGTATAACTTCCATTTAAGGCACAAATTAATTCTTCTTCAGTATTATTGATAATATCCTAATTGTCAGGAGTTGATGTTGTCTAGAATATCTGTCAACTTTGAATGAAAAACTTGAATTAAAGATATATACTCCCGTATTCTAAACTCTAGAGTTTGCTATCGAGAGAGATCCTGTAACTAATACAGAATTTTGATATGATTTTGAAATTTCACCATGAATTTCACCCTAAGATTGTAACAATAAGACTATGCCCAAGCCACCATGAACAAGATTCAGGAAAAACAATCCCTAAAATTATCAAGATATGTAGATGACCCATTTACATTCTCCTTTGGCTGATATTTTACATTCTGAGCTATTCTCAAAGTTAGGATTATTTTCATTTGTTTGTTGTCTGTATCAAAAGTCAATCTCTTTAGCTGCATCAGCTTCTTATCATTTCGAGATATTTTTGGGCTTCCTCTAACCCCTACTCAGTATGAAGAAGCTCATACTCTTAGTTGACAATGCAAACCTTAATCAGTTATGCTGTCGAGCCTAATAGGGCACTTAATTACGTCAACATATCAATGGAGACCCTCACATTCTTTCCTTGAGGATTTTGTTAATTATTCTGTACTCATTTTTAAATAAATTTTAATCTTCTTCATGAAAATTTTGATAATCATATTAATTTTATCAAAATAGCTCTCCACCTCCGAGCACCAGAATATACCTAAAAAATTGCTGTAATAAACATGGTGAAGATAGTCGTCGAACTTTTGAAAAATACCGAACCCAACGAGAAGACCAAACTTATTTCTTTTGAAAAATCGTCTGGATTTCAACATTTTTTGAAACTTTGCTCTGAAAAACTCGGTAACTCCGGTTCCAGACTCTAACTCACATCTTACCCCCCAAGGCATCAGCGCAAAGCGTATCTTCAAGGGAAATGGAACTGAGATCACAGATCTCTTCTCTATTGACAACAATGACGTCGTTTATGTTTCGCAGGTACCTTTGATTCCTCAATTCGAGACCTAATTGCTTTAGGGCGAAGAATTCATGGCTAAGAAAGTGTCTTACATGGTCTCCAAAGAGCCCAGCGACGACTTAATGATGGATTCCCAAGCAAAGTCCTTGCCAAGCTACAAAGTCGTCATAATGGGTGCTACTGGCGTTGGAAAATCTGCAATCACATTCAGATATACTAAGAAGAAGTTCGTGAGCGACTACATCCCAACAATCGAAGATGAGCATAAGACAAGAACCGAGATCGATAACAAGCTCAGAGAAATAAGTATTTTGGACACAGCAGGCAGTGAGCAATTTATTGCTCTTAGATCGAATTGGATGACGAAAAGAGAAGCGTTTGTCCTCGTGTTCAGCATTGACAGTCCCAACTCTTTTTCTGACCTCGGAAATTTCTTTGATCAATTAGTAATGGTGTATCCAAAGCGACAACATCCAATCGTTCTTGTTGCTAACAAGACGGATCTACCAAGCACCAAGAGAAAAATCACACAAGAGGAGATTCAGCAGAAAGCAGAAAAATGGAAAGTGCCATATTTTGAGGTTTCAGCAAAGGACGATAAGAATATCAATGAGGTGTTCGAGTCCATTGTGAGAGAGATCGAGAAAAATAGGAAGCCTGAACCTGTGATTGTTCCTCAGAAAAAAGGGTTCTGGGACTATTGTAATCTAATTTAGCTGATCTTTTTAATTTTTGAGTAACAGCATAAGGCCGTTTTAATGTTAGTTAGATTTATACTGCTCCAAACTAAACTACACATTTCCCAATAGATAAAATCAAATATCAAAAAAAAAAACTGTGGTATCATTCACCTCTTAATAATGTCATTCTCTACTATGAGCGAAGCTGGGAAAAATTGGGTTAAAATCGAATGCTAAGCTTCAATAGACACTGATGATGATTCATTCAATTGTTACACATAAAGCATGCAATAGCAATTTCGTTGCTAGTGGCTTAATATTTATTTCTTGCAAAACAAAGAAATTTATTGCTTCTTATCCGAAGAAGAGTCGACGAACTTTTTCGGCTCATAAGTTTGTAGTTTGCTATAAAACTTTGGATTCAGGTTCACGTTTGAGATCTTTTGGAAGACTGACAAGCTCGCCATATCAATTTTCATCTTTTTTGTGTACATTAAGTATGCGATTACCAGCCCAGGTGAAAATGTTTCTCCGTCCTATGAAAAAAAAAAATTTAGTTTGCCAATCCTACATAATAATCTTATTTACTTTGCAGAATAGGAGTACAGGGCGCGTTTCTTCTTTTGATAATAGCTCATCGAGGTCGGCGCACACCTCGTCGAGATCGAGAACATCGACAATATTTTCGGCAATAGGAACGTTCTCGTAGAGGTAATCCTTTGTTTTTTCCTTAATATCTTCCACAGGCTCTTCGTATTGCACAAGATCGATGAGTGTTTTGATTCCAAGATCCTTGCACTGTCTCTTGTTATTCGCGTTGATTATTCCTCCCTAAAAACAAACGAGTAAGCAAACATAATAATTCTCTTTTTAATCGTACCAAGTAGAGTTTATCAGGGATGATCTCGAAGGGGAACCGCGAGAAAGAATACATGAGCTTTTTCGTGTATTCATCGATTTCGTCTTTCTTATCGGATTTTTTCTCTTTCTCTTCTTGGACTTTTTTTCTCTCGTTGAAATTAACGCAGAGGAAGGGGTATTTAGCTTCGAACCCTTCGAAACCGCCTTTCAAATAGAACACTTTGTTGAAGTCTTTGTAATCCTTAAGGGAGGGTCAATATGGCTGAATAAATGCGACTATGCTTACTCTAATAGCGTCCATCAGAATCTTTTGGTTTTCATTCTTTTCTTCTTCGTATTTCTTGTCCGCATCGTCGATGATACAAAGTCTGCGGATGCGCTTGGTTTTGTATTTGGTTTCTAGCGCTTCAAACTTTGTATTGTAGAGGTCGAACACCTTTTCAAAAGAAACGACTATAGAAAGAGTTAGGTAAATTGAGAGAAAATGCTCAATACTTCTCGTTTTGCCAGTAAAATCAGCGATAACATTGCTATCACGAATGTGATTTTCACCTGGCTTGGCTCTAACGTCAAAGAGAATCAAGTGGCGGAGGTCCTATTTGCATTGAGAGAGATAAGTAAGTCTGAATAAGAGGTCGTAGTTCACCTGGAGCATGTTAAAGAGTTCTTCTTTGTTAATTTCTTTGAACGCGATTTTTTGGTTCATGAGAGCTTGTTGTTGCTTTTTCATGGCGACGATATCAATTGGTTGAGGCAGCATTTCTCTAAAGAATGTTTGATTGTGATATTCTAAAGATTCAGAGTTGAATTCTAGATCAGATAGTAATATTTTGCTTATTTATTGCAAAAATTAATTTTGTTGAACGAACTCTACTACTGATAAGAATTGGTGCTTCTCATATAATTTTCAACAAAATGGGATTAGTTGTGTTAAGGATCGATACTGAAATATTGGTGACAGAATCTAGTTCATTTACAAAGTACCTACTATAAAGCTTGAAATACGGTTAAGTTGAATTTCGAGAACTCAGAGCTAATTTCTGAGCAAATATGTCAGTATATTTCATATTCTGCCAGTGAGTCCCTCGAATAATGATTAAAAAGATAGATTTCAGCCGACATTGCTAATTTCTGACTAATTTCCGACAAGCATGTTCAGAGCGCATTTAGACGCTCTCATTTTTCATGCGTTTCTAATGTTTCTAATGTTGATGACAGTTTCATTGAACAAGCAAGCAATCTTATTTTCTGAATCTCAACATCCTTGCCGAGTAAATACAAGTAATTATGTCTAAAATGCTCATTAACTGATATACCTTTCCTACTACATGATTGTTGTTCCAATCAAGAAGTTTCTGAAACAAGGTCTAATGCTGCCTACAAGAAATAAGTGAAATTCACAGGAGTTACGTCTATTTTAAAACGGAAGCTTTGTGGCTAGGTAACAATTAGAATCAGTTAGATGGGAAGAATTATCGTGTTTTTTACTAACGTTCTGATAATCCGCTAATTTAAATTTGCGCGGGATTTTATTCATTTTAAAGCAGAAAACGTTAAATTGTTTATTATTATTTCTTTAAAGAAAAATCCAGAATATCACAACAAGTACATCCCATGAACGACACCTTCGGCAGAATCGACATCATCTTTGGACCCATGTTCTCCGGAAAGAGCACTGCTCTTCAGATGAAAGTTAAACGCCTCAGCATTGCTCAAAAGAAATGCCTCGTGGTAAACTATATTAAAGACTGCAGGTACTCCCTCGACGAGGTTGTCTCCACACATGATGGGTAAAATCTCCTGTTATTTCTCTTGTGATATAATCTCGTTACTCTAGCCAAACTCTGAAAGCTCTTAAATGCGAGAAACTTGAAGAGGTTTTGAATTGGTATAAGGCGTACGATGTCATCGCCATTGATGAAGCCCAATTTTTCCCTGAGGTAACGATTGTCTCTCTTACGACAGCTGACATCATCTTGATTCATACATAGATAGTGGAGATCTGTGAAAAGTTGGCGAATGAAGGGAAAATTGTGATCGTGGCTGCTCTTGACGGCACTTTCCAAAGGAAGCCCTTTGGAAGAGTCCATGAACTCATTCCTATCGCTGAGAGCGTCACGAAGCTCACTGCTGTCTGCCTCGTTTGCTCAGGTGAAGCATCGTTCACTCAGAGGACAATAGATAGCCAAGAAATTGAATTAATCGGAGGATGCGATATCTATAGACCTGTTTGCAGAAGATGCTATATCAAGACTTCAAAAGGAAAGCAAGAGGCCTCCGTATGCTCTGAAGAAAAAGAGAGGTAAACAAATTTTTTTCATTTGAGCTAATATTCGTTTGGGTAGTACTGAGAGTGAGACTTCTGTGAAGGAAATTGAAGAGTTAACTAAGGGTAGCACTTTAAATTCAAAAGAAGACAGCCTTAAATCCAAGGAAGTTGCGACAACAGATCATGTTGAAGGATCCCAAAAAGAACAGACTGTTGCTTAACTATTTTGAGATATATTAAATATACAAATATTCAAAGAATTGCATAATAAATTTTAACTACTATATACCTGCTCTATATTGTTTCTCATACTACACAGAGAATGCATTGAAAAAGAACTTATCTTAAATACCCTATTATTTGATACTTAAGACTCAAGAAAACCTCATATAGATTACTTTGATTATTTAATAATAAGCCGAGCGGTTCTTTTTCTTACAACACGACAGAGTGATCAATTTATATATAATAGACGCGAAGCAACGCAAACACTGTCTGTATCCATAAATTTTCATCTAATCTTACGAACAGCGGCTTACAAAAAAGTCTTTCTTGATAACCTAGCAATCTACGAAAGATTTTAGATACTAATCAGTCTGGATTGTGGAAGAAAAGAATTTATTTCTATCTGTCAAAATTCTGCTCTCATCGATCTCAGTATGAGACATATCTGTAATAAGTCTGTCAAAAGCTTCAGATTTAACTCCAACGGTAGCCATCGTCTCCTTTAGAGCTCCGGCCAGCGAGCTCTGATTCTTTGAAACTTCATTTAATTTTTCAAGGATAAACTCGAAATACATCCCTATGTCTTCGAACCCTTTATTATGGCTCGAAAGATCTCGGTACTCACGGCTAGCCGCCTTGAATTTCTTCAGATAGATTTTTGTATTCTTTACTCGATCTTCTTGCGATCCATCATATCTTGCTGAAGTATGACCTCTCAGAACGTTGGTTACTATTCTAGCGGCTTGCTTTTGCAGTCTTTCTTTCATTTGCAATCTCTTCAGCATAAGGTACGTTTTCTTCTCAAAGAGGTTCATTTGGATGACACTAGTGATCGTAACAACCATCAACGAGATAACGATAGTGCCCCAAACACACACAAAGAACACTATGGATCGACCCCAGACGGTCCTTGGACTATAGTCGCCATATCCAACCGTCGTCATCGTAATAAGTACATTCCACATGGAGTTCCAAATATCATACCCAGCTATTCCACGGTTTCTCGCAAAAGGTCGTTCAGCCATCCTCAGCATCCATGCGAAGAAAGGAATGCTTGCTATATACGCGCAAAGAACAAACACAAAAGGTTTCTCTTTCATCCAACATTTTATCGTAAATAGCAGTCCAGGCTCAACCGCATACATCTCACATAATCTGTGAGCTCGATTGCTGTTCCAATAGGACCATAAAGCAATAACCCTTATACCGATTAGAAGGCGCAGCACCGAGAATAGGCTTAACAGCTCATTTACATGATATACTATCACCTCATGGTCATCTAATGCCGAGGACGTATGCTTCACCCCGATGAGCCAAGGATACGGTATCAGAAAGACTATAAAAATTTCGAATAACATCGGAAAGATCTCTCCTGAAGAGGTAAGAGTCTCTTTCTCAGCGAGTACATTGCGTTTTTTTAAAAAAAGCATGTAGCATTTGTAGCGAAGAACCGTGAGGATAGCTGCTGCTATGCTTGTTAAGAGTACTAATTGCAGAAGCACTTCGGACCAGCGGAAATGCTCTTCGTGATATTCGAACTCATATTGGAAAGCAATAAGGGTCAGGGCTAAGCCGTTAATGATCAGCTTGCCGAATTCGATGAGCTGCAGCTTTTGAAACAGTACTTTTGTGATTCTTCCGTCTTCGAAGCTTGAATAATTCTCTTTTCCTGACTCCTCCACGATTCTTCGTGTAAAGCTCAGGTTTGAGGATGTATCAGTTTCAAGTGTCGGACTGCTTATTAAATCTTCAAATTCAATGTGTGGCTCCTCCTTTTCGGTCGATTTCTCTGTCATGAATGGATGAACCATCATTTTCTTAAAGATGGATTTTAGCTGAATTTTATATTTGCTTGAATTTGGATGAGGATAATTTTAAATTAGACTCAAACGCTGCGAATTATTAACGTATCATCTATCGTAGCCAAAACCAATTTTTTTTTCTGAATGGACCTCTCGAAATCAAATTTCAGACATGATTAACCATAGAATTGGGGGACTGATCCAGCCCAGCAAAATGAAACGGCAGAGTTTCGCACGTTCTGTGAAGCTGGGAGACACTCTTAAAATTTTTTTCAGATTCTTAACATACGTTTTAAGAGTAAAAAGCACCCATCGAAACTAAAAAACAATAAAAGTATTTATTCTCACTGAAAACGACCACGTTCATACCATTCAATTACACTTCTCAAAAGTCTTCATATCCTGCAACTGGGTAGTTGATGGAATGAATTTCATTGAAGTGTAAGAGGTATCATTGTTTTGGTTGGTATTGCCATATTTTGTTTTATGAAAGCCCCTTCAACTAACTCTCCATACTTTTAAAACTACACTATGATGATACGACCCTATTTACGTGCATAATTATCAACAATTAAGCTTGCAACTGATAACCAACTGATTATTCTTTTATATTCCGTATTTTCTTAAGCTCAATAACCTCATTTAAGTTTCCAGTTATACTATGAAAAGATGCGAGTATTGCTTGTTAGAAGTTTCAAGCTTTTCAGTCATAATTTCCAATGTTTTAATGGATTTTATGAATATTTCTCGAGTCAGGAAGAGTAGAAAATAGACAATTAAATTCATTTAGTGTCAATGGATCACTCTCAACGCACTCATATGAAGATAACTTCTAAACAAATTAATTAGATGGGTTACTAAGAACTTCTTCAACCAAGGCTTCAATACTTTTGCTTGGGTCTTTACTTATGAGTTCCAAGAAAGTTGTCAAAGGAGTATCTGGAAGCAACTCCTTAAGCACATTAGCCTTGGCTTGGACTTCCTTGCTGTATTTTTTCTCAGCGATCGAGAACTTAATCTCGAACGTCTCACCGAACTGCTTCGTCACATTTCTCTGATCAACATAAGCCAGGGTCCATTTTGTTATGTAGTTTCCAGCTTTCTTTGGTCCTTTCAAAACGACAGTTGTCTTGAATTTTTTTCCAGGCTCTAAGGCGGGGATCTTCACGATATCTCCATATACTCCGCCCACATTTTGGAGGAAAGTTGTTTGAGGGAACGCCTCAGAACCGGTATTTTTGATAGTTAATACTGCGTAAACCTGCTCGTCCATGGTAGTAACGTGGTCAGGGATCATCTTTTCGAGCTTCCTGATCTTGCCATTAAGACTCTCCTTTTCTCCGATCACGATCTTCTCAACCTTGTCCGAAATTTGGTTCGCAATGTTCATAATTCCTTTCATCACTGCATTCTCTCCCTTTTTCTTTTTCTCGTCTTGCTCTTTCTTGGCCATCTGAGCCATTATCTGAGGCATAGCTTCTTCAATTGTTTGGATAATGAAGGCTCTGAGATTGCTTTTCTTTGATAAGTCCTGATCATCAAAGTCTTTGACGATAACAGGCTCTTCAACCTTAACCTCCTCCTGTATTTCAGGCTTCTTCTTGGACTGAATCATGGCTATTTCTAGCTTAGGATCAACTTGCTGAGCAATTTCTTTCTCCTTACTCACAGGGCTGGGTTCTGAGATTTCGATTTTATTTTCTGGTTCTTCTACTTGCTTCTCTTGGACAGGAACTTCTTTCTTATTGAGAAGTACTTGGAAGGTTGAACTAGCATTTGAGATCGTGCTTTTATCTCCTAACATGCCTTCAGGGATCTCGTCTTGATCTTCTGGAGCAACAAAGATTTTAATTGACCTGACTTCTGGTCCGAAAGCTTCCATCATTGATTTAAAATCGTCCTCTGCGTGGATAAGAACGCGATCTCCCTCTTGGTCAACATAAGAAAGACTGTATTTCTCTGGGAGTTCTTCTTTGAAGGTGCTTTTGATGGCAGCGATCAACGCTTCGAAGTTTTCAGGCACCTTGGGGCATCTGTGGATCTTTTGGCCGAGACAGAGCTTGAAGATTATCTTTTCCATTTTGCTTTGCTTTTATTCTACTAATTTTGAAGAGTGATTTGATTAATTATTTTTGAGCAGTGTATTTATAGCAGCGAGCATCTGGTCAGATATGAATAAAAGACACTTCGTCAGAATCGAATTCAGGAGATAAATTTATCTGATCTCCTTTTTGTTGGAATCAAAATTAGGCAAACGCTATGAATCGGAACACGTAGTTCCAACAATTTATGCCAAGTTAAAAAGTATGGAAAAGATATCCTAGTCGCTCCTTTATAAGTAGAGAACCTTGTTGTGATTAATATTTATCAATCCTATGGAAATTGACAATCTTTTTTATTTCGGTGGTCATGAAATATACAAATGAAAGCACTCTTGCTAAAGTAGCTAAAAATGCCATTTTGAAATTTGTTGGAGTTTAGTTTCAGCAACAACGTATTCGGCGGCATAATGATGATTGTTGAAGAGCGGATATTCTAGAAGGTGTTGAGCACCTTGAGAACGACTGATAGAGCTTATGGTTTTCGAATGAGGTTATAGGGAATTCCCAACAGACACACAAAAGTATTGTCATTCTCTGCTTCCAGAAATTCCCAATTTTATTTCTGGACAACATAAAAAGATTGAGGTATCTAATTCTATTTGAAAATCGAATCTTCAACAGGATCAGTATCCTAAAGCCTGAGATTTTTCGTCATACATAAAGTTGGCTGTTAACACGTGATTTATTGATTTTGCAAATGCTGAAAAAGGTTTGAACATATCCACTCCATCGAAACAATGAAAACATTTTTAGAAACAAATTATCTTATTATTGGCACAATCATCTTCAATATTCACTCTTTATTCAGGAAGTTGCTTCGAAAGAACAAGTTTGTTTCCAAATCTCTCTTCAAGGTACTCTTCCTCACCTATTTCTGCGAGATAGCGCTCTCCGTCGACTTTAACAGCTTTTTGATGAACAGGCCCGTAGAGTTGAGTTACTCTAAAAGATAAAATTATTTTATCAATCAAATTTTTACAATTTTGCTGGTTTACTTAATGCATGATGGCTCAAAAAATTCCACGTACTGCTGGCAGCGGTAAACATTTCCATTTTTATCCGGCTTTATTTTCTTAATCTCGTCACATAATACGAGTGTCTGCTCCGCCATGCATAGCATTTCAAGAGTCAGCTTAGAATGATCCTTTTTCCCGTATTCTTCCCGATCAACCAGCTTTTCTGAATGAGTTATCAAGGCCCACATTCCATATGCTCTATAGAATTTGATTCCAATGTCAATAAATTCAAGAATATCCGTTTTGATCTCCTTGGCGTCGAGTTCAAAGATTGCTTTCGCTTGCTTTAGCCGTCTTATGTTTCCGTTAGCAACCCGAGCCATTCGTTCGAAATCTTTCTTTATTCTCAGATATTCCAGGTAGAAGAAATTGGCATTTGCCTCGAGAATACTAAGAGACATGTCAGTTTATAATTATAGGTTGAAGAAGTATTACTCCTTTACAGCATCCAATGTAGTTCCCTTCGCTTCGATGAGATAGGAGGCTTGCAATACTATCGATTTCTAGCTGATCATGAGGATATTTATCTCAAAAGCGCTAATTACAGAAACGAGATGAATGACGGTGTAGAGTTTTCTGATCTTCTCCCATCCGATATAAAACAAGTCCAGGATTTGGACGAGATTCTTCCTTCATGTGAGAAAAAAATAAAAGTAAAGATAGATTTTGAAGAGTCTAGAGTTACAAGTATTCATCATTGATTGTGCTGGTAGATTTGAAGGTTAGAGGGAATTTTTCTCTGATATAATTTATGATTGGCTCTGCTTCGTTATAATATGCGAAAGCGTAGCAGTATCTCGCCATTATCAGCTCAATCGAAAGCGTTTCTTCATTGCCTTGACGAAATATTCAGGTGCTCGGAAAAGAAGATGCTATTACTTCCTTTGGTTGAGAAACTCTCCCAGTCACGAGTCAAAAAAGTCCTCCAAGTCAATGAAATTTGCTGAGTTTTTTGTTTCGAGAGAATTCTGATCTAAATAGTGATTATCAGAGTGAAATTTACGAAAGATTCGGTACCAAATCCACATTTTGATTGAGGTATGTATCAGCAGCCTCTTTGTATTGAGAGAAATTTTCACCGAATTGTTGTTGCTTGAGATATATCTCATTTGTGATGGTTCTGAATTTATTTCTGGACTCGTTGATCTTGGTCAATTCGGTCATATTTTCAGTCGATAAAGGAGTGGTAAGGAGCTCGGTAAAATCGACTTGATCAAGGATGATCGGCACTGGGAAACAATAGATCATTATTCAGTTTTTCTTTGAGGAAAAAAATTCAGTAAGAATTTATTCAAGTTTTAATTTTTTCTTCAGACTGAGAGAAATTTTGAAATTTAAATGAAAAGACAATATCATTCAGTTCAATACATATATTCATTCTGGTTCTCTTCCTAAAAAGCAAAGCTTTAGAATAATCCTCAGCATTCATGGCACAATACACGAAGATATTGTCTTGTTCATTTGGTCAGCCTCAAAGCCGTAGTCTTATTGGTCACTACGCAGTTTGCATCCTGCAAAACAAGCATTCCAGCTTACTCAGCTTGCGAGAAGCTTACTGAGGAATCCATTAGAAGAGTGTAATTTGTATCACAGTAGTCTTTGCTATATCGATTGGAAAACCGAAGCTATTGACTTGGTCCTGATCATCTATCAATACTGAGATTCAACACTTGTCATCACACTGAAATGTCTATATAACTTCATTTAGTGACGATCACTTTAATAAGCATATATATTCATATCTATCAACGAGTTACGACGGAAAATTATACATACAATCAATTCTCGAAAAGGTACGTTACAACTGATCCACGGGATTATCAACACAAAGTTATTAAACAATTTATTCACTATGACGATTTATAGAATTCACGCTAGAAGGTATCAAAACCTCACGAGTACAGACGAATGCTTTGGACTCGTCGACTTCCTATAGCTAAACAATTCGCTTTCGAGATTTTCAAGCTCCAAGATTTTATTGTTTATCTCTTCAGCTTTATTTTGCTTCATCAACAATTTATCATTAAACTTTTTACTAATCTCATTTCTGCTTCGGATTCTGTTGTACAGTTTGTTATTTTCAACTTTCTTCTCATGGCAGACAACCTTCCATATCTTTTCACAGTTCCTTATTTCCTCTTCCTTTTTGCGATCCTCTCGGATGCTCTGATTCAGTAATTTCTCATTCTTCAATTCAAAAACCTTCTTTTGCTTCTCTTGGAAGGAACGCTCTTCACTTTTCTTCCTATTTTCTTGGCTCCTAACTCGAGCCTCATGCACTCTTCTTCTCTTTTCTTCGATTTCATGCTCTCGAATACTCCTTAACTTCTCTGTAGATTTTGTAGATGACATGACTCTATTATGCTGGTCACTTTCTCCAAGGATACGTTTTGCTTTATCCTTCGTTGCCTGGATTTTTGCATTAATCTCTTCCCTTAAATTTCTCGTTCTCAGTTGGGTTTGCCCGAGGTGTTGTCCAACAAGTCTTTTTTCAGATCTGGTCTTATGAAGGAACTTGGTGCTGTCAGTAGATGTATCCAATAGAGACGCAGACGGTTGTTTTGTTAGCACTTGTTGGGTGAAGCTCGTCTCCAAAGAGGGGTTTGATGTATTATTACGAGTGCTTTGAACACGAGAAAAATTAAGGATTTTGTTTGTTCTGGGCGTGGGGGTTGTGATGCTGGTGTCGATCCTTCTAATAAAGGTGATGTTTCTGGGAGAAGTGCTTTCTCTTGACATAGGAACCCTATTTTGTGGGGTTCGGTGAGGGACATTGATTGAAAAGTTGGCCTGAGGCTTTGCGAGCTGGACTTTGGATCGTCGGTTTGGAGGAGATTGTTGCATAGACCTGCAGTATCTATCTTCAATATTTTTTAAATTCAAAAATTTAACAAATTTATGGCAGTAGTCGTTAACAATAGGAGTTATTTATGATTACAAAGTCTTATGTTTCGGAATCAGCATCTGAGAGTTAGAAGTGAGTAAAACTACATTATTTTGTCAGATTGAAATTATTGAATTGATGATCACTTTCTTATATCTAATCTTAATCTCTTAATCTGAGCTGCTTATTTTAAGAGAGGATCGTCCAATATTTTAGTGAAGAAGTCTCAGCTTCATTAGAAGCTAAATCCAGAATAACGGCTGATGAAACAATTGATGATAACTTGGATTTTGTTCCTACAGCAAATGTTAACTGCTTTTCTTTAAACTAAGATCAGTATTGTTAGAAAAATAATTTTTCTAAGTGATCTCATTTCGAATACATAGGGTAGTCGCTACTGATAGTACCAGCGAGCAAATCTCAGTTATAAGTTTACTTTTAATGTGAATTAGCAATAATATGCAATTACGGAATTAAACTTATACCATTTATATGGATATGGTATTAAGGTTATCTCATTATAAGGATATAGAATTAAAGTTATTCCATTTATACGGATATGGAATTTAATCATTAAACAGGCAAGGTAAACCTGAGCCTCATCTGCTAAAGCTTCTTTTCTGCGAAGCTTTATGCAAGTTAGAAAGGCGAATTTTTGTATCGTTCCTTGAGAGCACGTGCAGCTTTGGATCTTCCATCTAATGTATATCCATCTTTGTTCAACCGGGCGGTACCGTTTTTGAATGCGACGCTTCTTTGATCATATCCTCCTTTCGATTTCATTAGAATACCGAACTCTTTGAATTCACTCACTCCCCTGTTGTAGAGATCCATGGCCCTTTCACCTGTATAGCTCCCAAACTTTCGACTGAGACGGACAGCTGTCGTGGTACGCTCGAGACCCACGATAGCAGCATTTAAATGGTCAGCTTTGGATCCAATTGACCGATTAAATGAATAAGAACCCATAAAATAGTTTTCACGAGCATTAACTCCACCATTTTTCTCGGAGATAATATGGCACACATCTGCGTCTCTGTACTTAGATTTGATGCTTTTTGTCCTAGAGTCTTTACAATATTGGTCCCTATATTGTGTTGTAGTCAGAAAATCTTCAGGGCCTCGCGTAGAAGTGAAGGTCGGGTCGAATTCATGAGGAAAAAGGAATTCCTGGGCTTCGTCGTATTTGGACATATTTGACTAATGATATATAATTATATAAAAATAAATGTTGAAGATATATTATTTTGTAGCGTTGCAGTAGATCGTTGTTTTGATTTTTTCGAAATATTCTTCAAGAATCCTTCGAGAGCAGTTTTAGTGATCATTATACCAGTCTTTTTCCTCTCTCTGTTGGAGTCATTACCATCCTCGATTTAACATGGAACGATATTGGTGCGGAAGGAGCACGTGCAATCAGTAAGAACACCACCTGGTCGAATCTTACCACTCTTGATTTATCAAGCAACAAGATCGGTGCAGAGGGAGCGAGTGCGCTCAGCAAAAACATCACCTGGACTAACCTTTCCACTCTTGGCTTACGGGCCAACTTGATCGGGGACGAAGGAATAACTGCACTCACCAAGAACACCACCTGGACCAAACTTGCCACTCTTGATTTGATGTGCAACAATATCGAGGTTGAGGGAGCAAGTGCACTCAGTAAGAACACAACCTGGGCTAACCTTACCACTCTTGATATATCCTGCAACAATGTCGGTCTAGAGGAAGCAAGTGCACTCAGCAAGAATACCATCTGGACCAACCTTACCACCCTCAATTTAAGAGACAACTGGCTCGATGCAAAGGGAGCAAATGCACTCAGCAAGAATACCATCTGGACCAACCTTACCTCCCTCAGTATAACCGAAAACACGATTGGTGACGAAGGAGCAATTGCAATCAGCAAGAATACCACATGGACCAACCTTACCGACCTCGATATATCTTGGAACAAGATCGGTGCTGAGGGAGTTAGTGCAATCAGCAAGAACACCACTTGGACCAACCTTAAGACTCTCAATTTATCCGAGAACGATATCGGTGACGAGGGAGCTTTCGAAATCAGCAAAAACACTACCTGGACGAAACTTACCTCTCTCAATTTATTTGATAGCAATATAGGCGACGAGGGAGCGAGTGCACTCAGCAAGAACACCATCTGGACAAACCTTACCTATCTTGAGTTAAGAAGTAACTCTATCGGTGTAGAGGGAGCAGATGCACTCGGTAAGAATTCCACCTGGACGGATCTTACCACTCTCGATTTATCAAGCAACGGGATCGGTGCAGAGGGAGCGAGTGCGCTCCGCAAAAACACTAGTTGGACCAACCTTACCAGGCTCAATTTATCATCGAACTCCATCGGTGTAGAGGGAGCGAGTGCGCTCAGCACAAACACTAGTTGGACCAACCGTGCCACTCTCGATTTAGGAAACAATGAAATCGGTGACGAGGGAGCAAATGTCGTAAAAACAAGATGGTCTAGTGCCAAAATATATGTTTAAGGAGAAATTAAATTATCTTCTGCATTTCTTACATCTGTAAATGAATCATCAATATTAGAAAAGTAAATACATAAATACATATCCATTCTGTATCGCTTCTTGAAAGAACTGCTAAAAAACCATCATGAAGAAATTTAGGAGTTGAGAGATTGATATTGTTTGATCTTACTAATTAAAGGAAAAGTTTAGCGGGAAATGAATCAATGGACTTCATGAAATCGAAGAGTAATTTTTCAGCTCAAGAATAAATGGATCGTGAAGAGATCAGTTTATTCACAGGCTTCAAAACATTTCCTGTTAGCAGAATGTGAAAAATGAGCTCATCCATTGCTTAAATCTTGAGTCTCAGCATCTCACAAAATTTCAATGTTTCTTCTCTACAAACATGGACATAATCGATGAGAACTGACTTTTCATTCTCAAAGTAGTTAATTATTCAAACAGCTGTTGACGACTTAGATTGTGACCAATTTCTCTTGCGACAGTTGTTCAGTATCTTGCCGTTACTTTTCCTTTTGTAAGCGAAGGTTCTTTAGCCGTTCACGATATCTCAACTCTAACTCGAATCGCATATGAGAATTAAATTTGCGAATTCAAAGAATTCGGAATCAGTAAAATATCCTCATTTTAAATAGCACAACAAGACATAGTATACAAAATAAATTAAATCATCGAAATACTAAGCAATTATTCCAATACTTTTTTCTAAAATGTTTAGCCTTCAAAAAGAGACTAACCTCGCTCTATTACTGAAAGCACTCGCCGAGTCTGAAAGAGAAATCGAAATTGCGAAGCAAACTCTTGCAGAAGAAAAAGGCTTTGAACCTTACACTGCATTCAAACGCATTGATTGTCTCGGACTAAGTTACCTTGGAGTGACAGAGTTGAAACAGTTCCTTAAAGAAAATGGCGTTTACCCATTGGATGAAGAGATCATCTATCTCATCAAGCGCTATGATACTAACGGAGATCTGCGTATCTCGTACACAAATTTTGCAGACGCTATTCTCCCAGCGACCGATCCTACTCTCAGACAGCTTGCAACTCACCGAGAGTCATATTATGTCGGCAAGTATGAAGCTCTTCCTTATGACGTTGAACGCTTGCTCTCTCAGTTGTTCGAAAAGGAAATCAACGCTTTCAGAAGGATCGAAATTCTGAAGAGGAATGTTATCGAAAGATATGACTTCGAGCTGAGAGATGCTTTTGAAGCTGTAGATGCTGATAAACTTGGCTTCCTGGATCATGAGTCTTTCCATCTATTCTTCAAACGCAATAACATGAGCGTATCCGTCGACGATGTGCTCGCTCTATTTCGTCGAATAGACAAGGACAAAGACGGCAAGATCTCTTTTGCGGAGTTTGCCGACATTATCAGGCCAACGAGCCAGGAGCTGAGAAAATTTGAAAGTTATCGAGAAAAATTCTATCAATCTTCCTCCCTGAGACTTTCTCCTCGCTTCAGAACTGAGCAATCGCCAAGACTCTCTGAATCCCAGAGCTTTTCCAAGTCTCGAACCTTGCGTGATCTAGACTATTACGATTATCTAGATCGGCCCGCATTTCGTTCCCCAAGAAGGTCAAGCCCATATTCGCCGAGGAGGTCGCAGCAGTTGGCTCACTCATTGCCTATTGAGGATAAAACTAGGCTACCAAGCCCAAGACAACGAGAGACTTCTTTCAAACAACTCTTGGCTGAAAAGAGTCCAGACAGACTCAGCTATTCTCAAACAGGTTGGTCGACTTGGAGAAGTCCCAGAATCGATAAAATCGATGATGGATATAGCACTCCTCGCCGTAGTAGCAGGAGTCCAAGCCCAAGATCAGAGAGAATTTCCCCACTGAAAGAATCTGAGGAAGAACAGCTCGCAAAAGCGCTAAAAATCCAGATGGAGCTTGACACAGACATTGAATGCCTGAAAAACGATCTTGCTCTCAAAAGCGACTTTAATTTACTGGACATTTTCAGGATATTTGATATCCGTGAACAAGGCTACATTACAATTGGGGATTTCGAAAGAGTACTTCGCGAATTCAATGTTTTTCCATCACTTGAGAAGCTAAAGTTGGTTTTCAGGAGATTCGATAAAGATGATGATGAAGTCCTGAGGTAATTCAAAGTTACACTCCAGCGTTTTCTAATCATATACTGGTATTTCTATAGATACAGCGAATTTTCTGAGATCTTCCTTCCAAAGGATCCAGACTATTTCAAGATAATGAAGAATAGAGCTCCGAGCTATGAAAAATATAGAAACATTAATCTCGTAAACTACATTCTATTAAATTAACTTCTAATCCTCTACTACTTCAAAAAGATATTTAACTATGATACCCAGAAGGCCATTCAGAAATTCTTCACATCTATCTTCAAAAATGAAGCTGAGATTGAGACAATCAGACAAAAATTGAACAGAAGACCTCTTTTTGATATCTATAACGCTTTTAAGGCACTTGACAGAAATGAAAATGGCTATATCACATTAGAAGAGTTCAAGGATGTTCTACGGGATCATGGGATCTTCTTCTCTTTGGACGAGGTCATGGGTTTGCTCAAGAGGTTCGATAAGAATCGCGACGGGAAGGTTTCTTACAGTGAATTTGCGAGTGAAATGTCTCCCACGAAGGTTTAGTCTGATATATAAAATGAAAAGGAAAAAAGTTGCGTAGTAGTATTCTCAATTGAGTTCGGTTTTTTTGTTTTTTTTTAATTTTGTTAATTACATCACGGTTTTATTTCACATTTGTTTAACTGCTTTACCCAAGACATCGTAACAACGAGCTATAACATACTCTACAAAACTAAAGTAAACATGTTGTTAGCTGATGATATTAGTTTAAAGACTCAGAGTGAAATGACTTAGCACAACCATGAACAACTATTTTCCTTAAATAGATATATTGCATAACTCTTTCTCGTGTGCAATGAATCTCCTTTTATACATAATCTCATTGTTGGAAGTAAGCTGCTAGCTTTGCCAGAAGACACTTTGTCCATATTTGTTACTCTTGCATGTATTATAGGAGTACGAATATCGATTCATATATTCAAGCAGATCAAAGAAAAGCATTAGGTAGCCTGAAATGAATCCAACAAAATTGCATATGAAATAGCGGTAGGGAGGTGAGATAGTCTAGCTACTGGTAATTGGGAACTTTAAAATTTCTTCAGGGATCGAATCACCATCAGGGCGTATCTCGATAGTTACCGTATACTTTCCTGGAGTTTTGGGGGCAACGAACCTCAAGCGGATATACTCTGAGTTATAACCATCGACCTGTAGTGTCGGCGTCTTTACGTTAAGAATATTAGGGTCTGAAGACACCACATGGATAGTTTTTTTCACTCCGTCGTAGTTAATGTATTTGATCTTCTTGGAGTTGGACTGTCCAAACTTCATCTCCATGTCTGGGTATTCCTTTGGTGGTTTATCAGGTGCACTTCGATATATTCCTGCTCCTGGGGCTTTTGAAATGGCTGCTTTTCCACTCTGAGTTCGATTAGGACCATCTGTCGAGCCGCTGGATTCTGGCACGTAATAGGAGCCTTTCTGCTGATCAATCATGGTAGTTGAGTGAAGATCTTCTGGTATTCTGAGATTTGCTTCTCAAATATTTGTTAGAATTAAAATTTATTTCTAACTGAGACTATCTGGAATAGTGATCTCTGTACAAATCTGCTTTTTTAAGAGAAGCTTCCTTTATTCATAAATATGTTGGAGATTTCATTGGCATCTATTGGCATGAGTCTGCATCAATCTTTTTAGTTATCAATCTAAGTCGATTTGGATTTTTCCTTGAGAAAAACTGGCTTTCTCAATTACAAGTAATGAGGTCAACCAGAATTCGGTAGAAGCAGAGCAAAATGTGTAAAGAAATTGCAAACTTCCAATCTTTGAAATCGCTGTGTTTCGGTTAATCTTATGTCATTTTCTAAGCGCATTGAAAGGTTCAGGACAAATTTTATTGGGGTCTTGGTCTCACAAAATAAACTCATAAAAAGCTCCTGCAATGTTTTTTCAGACTCTATAGCTTCTAAATCTTTACAACTTTCGTAAATTTACACATCACCTTTCTGCATTAATGAACCGAAAACCTAGAGCAACCTTTTTCCTTTAAAATACTGGCTTCGCAGTCCCCCTGTTTAATGATCCATCCATTACCATAAAGGCAAATATCGGGAATTTGAACCCTTCAACGATACTCTGAAAATTGCCAATTCTTTGAGAGCATTGTGTCATGTGTTGACGGTCTGATTTTAATCAAATCATTTTGAGTTTTAATATACTTGCTTTAGGGTTGCTGGAAGTGTGTGTATTCGTCGATAACAAATCTCACTTTTCCACAGATTGATCTAGCTATTGAATTAATTGGAAAGTATCAAAGTAATCTGTCATCACTATGCCAAATTTATTTGTAATGCCCTGAAAAAAAGGGATATTTTATAACACAAAGGACACTTTAGAAAGGGTTTGGAGTCGCCGAACCCAAGTTAACCGAATACAATTTAAATTCTGCATTGATACTATTGCGCGCAACTCGAATCATAGAAATCGTTCACCGTGTAGATATCCTTTTGTTCCCCTGAAAGCATGCTTGAGAAGACTTTTACAGCAGCCTATGCTTTCTCATTTTTTTTTTCTTCTTCTTTACATTCAATCGCCGAAAATTATACCCTTTCCAAATTCAAGCTGTTCACTATGATTTGAATTAACCTCATTGCCTAATTTGAACTCGGAAACCTATCTGTTAGAAACAGTTCTAAGCTACTCACGGTAGAAGAGTGGCAATCAATCGAACCCAATATTCAGAGATCTTTCTGCTCACTGCAAAGAAGCTACAAATAATTTCAACCCAGCAGTGAGAGAGAGTTATGTATTGCTTCCATAACCCAATCCATCGTTGCCAGTATCCCAATAGAAAACAAAACCGAGCTAAAATCGTTGCAGAGAAGCAAAGTTCAGCCAATATCGCTTCATATCACTGAGGAACTGCTTCAAGGAGGATGCCCGCAATTTTTGATTAGCTCCCAGATTAATTTCAAAATCAAAAAATTTGAAAAGGGAATAAATTTATCCGCCACTACAGCAAATGGAGATTGAAAAGCAAAGTATACCAAGCGAAATAAATCAGCCCCAACCATGCGATGGGAAGGACAAACCTTTAGATACTAAGGTGAAAGTCGCTCTGAGAGTCCGTCCGATGATCGCTAAAGAAATAGCTGCTGGTGAACAAAAATGTGTGACTTGTGATCTCGCCACAAACCAAGTTTAAATTTCAATCTTGCTCAGTCCCTAACAGCATATAGGTCTTCATTGGGAAAGATCGAGCATTCGTTTTCGACAAAGTCTTTGACGACAAGTCTCCTCAGAGTGACGTTTATCAAGTTTGCGCACAAGATCTCGCGCTTTCCTGTTTTAAAGGATACAATGCTACTGTTCTTGCTTACGGACAGACTGGGTCTGGCAAAACATTCACCATGGGGAGTTCCACGACGTACGATATTAAGCCTGAAGACGTTGGGATTATTCCTCGAACAATGCGTGAGGTAATAACGCCTATTCAAAACTATCTGGAGCTAAATCTTCGATGACATTGCTTTTCGCTTAGATCTTCCAAGAAATAGAGAAAAGGAAGCACGAGGCTGAGTTCTTAGTGAAAGCTTCTTTCCTGGAGATATACAATGAGGAAATTCAAGATCTGTTGGACTCTGACTCTACAATCAGCTCAAGAAGGTATATCATTTTGATGAGTGGCCCGATGATCTGATCCCTTTGTTAATTAGGTATGCTAACAACAATAAGGCGATCAGTATAAGAGAAGAAAAGGATGGGTCTATCAATGTCTATGGACTTATCGAAGAGAGAGTAAATCTAAAAAAAACTCTCCATGAGTGCTTAACGCATTTATTTTTTGTAGGTTAACTCATATGAAGAGCTAGCTGCTTGCTTAGAGCGAGGATCGATCCACCGTTCAACGGCATCGACTCTAATGAACGAATCTTCTTCGAGATCACATGGAATCTTCACGATTTTCATCGAAATGCACAAGATCAGCGATCTGTTACCAGGCTCGACTAATCTTCAAGGAACAAATGGAGAAAGCTTGAAGATGGCAAAGTCCACCAGCAGCACTCAATCTTCGAACCAGAACGGCAAAAAAGTCGATGAATTGGAATTCACGACTTCCAAGTTCCATTTCGTTGATTTGGCTGGCTCCGAAAGACTCAAGAAAACTGGTGCCTCTGGGGCAGTCATGCGAGAAGGAATCAACATCAATCGAGGCTTATTGGCTCTGGGAAACGTCATTTCCGCGTTAACGGAGGACAGGAATAAATACGTTCACGTTCCTTATAGAGAGTCCAAACTAACGAGAATACTTCAAGACTCTTTGGGAGGAAATTCTTGTACTTATATGATAGCCTGCATCTCGCCGGCTGAGAGCAATTTCGAAGAGTCACTCAACAGTTTGAAATACGCAAGTCGCGCTCGAAACATCAAAAATAAGCCGATCATTAACCGTGATCCTCAGAGCGCGATTATCTCGCAGCTAAAGCAGCAAATTTATGAGCTTCAAGGCGAGCTTATACAATATAAAAAATTCGTGAACTTGGATCCCTCCCAGCAAATACTACCAAAGATTATCACCCCACTGAAATCACCCATCTCACAGACGCTCAAGAGTCAAGATGATGCGAACAACGAAATTATCAAAGATCTTAAATTGAAGTTACTCAACTCTGAAAAAGAGAGCAATAAGCTTAAAAACGAGCTTCAAACAAGCAAGAAAGCCCTGAATGAATGCGAAATCAACTTGTACATGATCCAAAAGGAACGAGACCTCCTGAAAGTACTGACTGAAAAATACAAGACTAAACTACAAGAGCATGGACTCACATTGCAGCTCGAAGATGAAAATCTACAGGAAGTCGATGGAAAAGACCTATTTGCAGAGTATAAAAACACCATTGAAAAATTGAAGAACGAGTTAAATGACAAAGAGAAACTCAATAAAGAGCTGCAAACCGGATTCGAGAATCTTCTCAAGGAAACGGATTTGGACAACCAGCTTCTTATTGCGAAGACCAAAGAGATCAACAGTCTCAAGAAACAATTGAAAATGAGAGATGCCTCAGACCTAAATGGCTCATTCTCAGAAAATCCTAATCGCATGGCTATTGAGAAAAGTAAAGGAGGTTATAACAGCAACAACGTGATCAGAGAGGAAGGCGAAGAGGAAAACGGCGCGTCGAAGGATCTCATCAACGAAGAGGACGAGATGATGGAAAAGCAGTTCGAGACAAACGCGAACCTGCACAAGAAAGAGATGAATTTAGTCGAAGTTCATATCATGGAAAAAGAAGAACTGCTCAAGAAAATAACCCAAGCGCAGATCGCCCTCGAGAACAATCTCGTTGAAGAGATGAAGTATCAGTATCACGACAAGATGTTGAACCTCGAGAAAGAAATCAGACAACTTGAGAGACAGCGTGATGAGGCTGTAAATAGGGCAAGCTCGACGCTCGTGGAGTCTGAAAAGGCGAAAATCGTGAATGGGTACAAGCAAAAGATTACGGAAATGGAGAATAAAATGAAGGAATTTAAGAAAAAGGAGAGAGAGCAAGCAAATCTGATGAAGCTTGTTCAAAATCAGCAATCGAAGATCGAACATCTGGCAGATGAGATCAAAAAGACAAAAATGCAGAAGTTAGACCTGCACAAGAAGATGCGAGAAGAGCAAGATAAATTCGAAAAATGGCGTGCGACCAGACAAAAAGAACTTGCTGATATCAAAAAGCGCACCCAGGCGAAAGATGTCGAGATCGCCAAGCTTAAAACCGAAAACAGGAAAAAGGACGAACTCTTTAAGAAGAAAACTGAAGAGATTCTCTCTAATTTCCTGACTCCAGATATGATAAAGCAACTCCAAGCAGGAGGCTCGGCCCGTAAGAACTCCAAGCAGCCGAGACTGAATATAAATTTGAATCACTTGGGTAACTTTGAACCTGCTATGCTGGACTCGACTCCTGTGCTCTCGGAGACAGACGCTCGAAATCTCCTTGATTACTGCTTGCAGAAGATCTTTGAGAATCTCGAAATCAATTTCTTAATAAGCAAGGAGGAGCAATCTCTGCATAAATCTGAATTGGAACTCGAAGAGCAACAGCATAAATATTCATTGATAATGCTGCAAAAAGATAAATTGGAGGCGGAGAAAGACCGGAACAAAGAAGAAGAAGGTGCTGAGCTTGATCCTAACTTGCTGCTGAAGATTCAAGAGCTTGAGATGCAACTGGATGAGATCTACACTCGCATTGAGACTCAAGAAGAGAAAATTAGCTTCCAGCAGAATAAGATACAGGATTTGACTCGTCAGCTTAGCGAAAAACCACGATTTGATTTGGAAGCGACGTTGTTTAAGAATGAGCGATTGAAGAACAATATCGTGAACTATCAGCTTCTGTTGCGAGTGCTTTTGGGCAAATATGTGAACGTGAATGTCGAACAGTACAATCTGAACGAGAGACTTATCCAGGTGACGATTGATGGAAATGAGTTGAGAAAGAAACTCGAAGAAACGGAGCAGAAGAGCCGACTTCAGGAGCTCCAATACGAGTTGAACTTGACGAAACTGCATAAGGAGTATGAGGAAAAACAGTATTTCTGGATGAGACAGAGTGAGATCCTCAATTTTGCGGAAGACCAGCAGAACGGAGCAGCTACAGCAGACGACAAAGAAAACGATGAGGAGAAGCAGAATGGAGGGTTTACGTCTTTGGCTCAAGCGCGATTGAAAAAATTGGCCAAGCTTAATCCACCAGCTGGCGACGAGCATTCGAAGAAACCTTTGGAGGCGATTTCGAATTTGAATCCTATCCTCAAACAAAAGAATATCGATGCTACTGTCGAAGAGTTGAAGAAAAAAGACAAACAATTAACTGACATGGTTCGCAAACAACAAAACAGCGACAAGGTAATTGAAACACTGAAGAGGAAATGCGAGCTTCTTCAATCGAAATATGATCAGCAGAAGCGACAGAACGCGAAAGAAAGGTTTATTGGACTTGAGAAACGAGGAGACGATGCTACTTCAGTTGAAAGACAGCCTGCTAACTCTCAGCCTGGAGTGTCAAGCTCGCTGACTTTTACTACTTTTCAGCCAGGTCAATCTCCTCTCATAGCTAATCCAGTTCCCAAACGCGTGGTGGGAGGAGAGCCAAAAAATGAGAATTCGAACTCTAATTCGCATGGACTAGCTCAATCTGTGAAGAACATGAGTCTTTCCTCCTTCAGAGATCGAAGGAAAGAGGAAAAAGAGAAGTCGCGACAAAATAATGGAGCCACTACAGGGTTTGATGTGAGTCAGGACAGCAATTCTGAGTCAACTCCAACTGAAAATACTCGCTCTAGAAGGCTATCCAGCAATCTTTCAACGACAGTATCATCGACTGTCAATCCAAAAGGGTTAGGAATGCAAAATAAGCACGCTCAAGGCACCCCTGGTTTTGCTAATCAAGTAACCTTGCAAAAGTGAAGTTCTTTTTTTTATTGTTACAATTAATGTAGATAAAACGTCAATCCTCTCCTATAAGGTTGCAAAGCCACTTTGAAAATCCACTCCCGAAAAATCCATCACAGACTAAAGGTAACATGAGTTTCCAAATTTTGGAGTCTAACATGCAGATAACCTCAAAGACACTGATTTTAATTTTGCAAATCCGAACAACACTTCAATGGAGTTTGAAGGCAGTGTCAAAGAGTGTTTTGAGGGCATGAGTTACAATAATAACCAATGGAAGTAATTGATTTCACTTTGAGACCTGTTCATTTAAACGAATTCCTTTGATTGCTTTATAAAGGAATGTAGCGTCAATCGATGCTCAGAGTGGCATTTTGTACAACGTGGTTTCTTATGGAAACATGATCTATACTTCTTCGAACAAAGTCTTCAAAGTCTGGTCTGCGGACACACTAAAATGCATCAGCGAAGTCAACGCTCACAGTTCTATTATTAAAACCATGGCAATCTGGCCGGAGAAGTAAATAAATCTCATTTATTTGAAGTTTCTCATTGTGAATTCTCGTTCGGTAGAAATGTGCTTCTCACAGCTTCAGATAAGACGATAAACATCTGGGATTTGGTTTCTCTGCAAAGCATTGGCACGCTCAGAGGTCACAAGGAAGAAATTCGAGCATTGCACGTCGCGAATGACTTATTGATCAGTGCAGGCAAAGGATCGCCTTCAAATGGGGCATTACTTACATGGGATTTACGAAGTCTAAAGTAACCATTTTTACTTTTCATGCATTTTAACTATGCTTTTTAGTCCGCTTGAAGAGAAAGAAAAGAACCAAGACATCTTCTGTATGACTTCGCATAAGGACACGTTATTCTATGGAAGCAGGAATCATCAAGTCAGAAGAATCAATCTAAGCACTATGGATTCGCTCTCGCCTTTAGAGCCGCCTCATTTCGACGTAGTCACTTCGTTGGCAATGCTGAAAGGGGCTCTTGTTAGTGGGTAAAAATAGGCTGTGTCTGCAACTCCCTCTTAATCACTGTCATCTCTTCTAGATCTCGAGATAAAAACCTGAGGCTCTGGGATATACGAGGATGTTTCAAAAACCTAAGAAACACTTCTTATGCACATCAAGACTGGATTAGCGTTGCTCAATGTAATGATTCTCACTAGTTCGATTATGTTTAACTGATTCGTTTTTTTTGCACTCTACAGCTAATCCTGCAAGTAATTTACTCTACAGCGGTTCGAGAGACGGTATCGTGAAAGTTTGGGGTGTTTCTAACCAAAAGCTCTGCTGCATTAGCGACATACTCGCTCATTCAGTAAGTTCCTAATTTTAAGTATAGTCACTGATATTTTATGCAAAGGGCTCTGTCAATGGGCTTTGCAGTCTGACTGAAACAAGCAGCAATCTCTTTGCTACAGTTTCCTCAGATAAAATGTTGAAAATCTGGAAATTCGACGCAGACGAAGTCAATGCAACAACCATGAACAAGCCTCTATCTGATGATATGGCTGAGGAAAATGACCTGCCTTTCACACAAAATGACTACAATGACAGTCCCATGTTCAAGGTAGCAGACGCCAACTCGACTCGATACTCTGACGATCAATCAACTATGCAAGTGTCCAAGAGCACTGGAACCAACTCTCAATTTTTACCCAATAACACCGATATGGCAGGCCAGAGGATTACTCCTGAATACTTCTAGTATTTATCAATGATTTCATAAGTCTTTTAGATTCTATGACATCGAGTGTAAATAATATTTCCCTATCAATTTAAAATGCTTCAATTATTTAGTGAAAATTCCTTAATTTAGTTCGCAAGTGTCTCTCTCTAGATGTTTGTTAAAAAAGAACCTCTTCATTATATGAGTAACAATAAAAAATGACTAAAATCAAAGCTTCGCTCCTTATTTATTGAAAAAATATTATTTTTGAATAGAAGATGGGGAAAAATTCGTAATTATGGAGGATTATTCGTGACACTGGTTATCATCAACCATAATTAATGAATAAAATAAACTATTTACAAGGTAATATAAAAACATTTATTGGAGCTAGATTTCTTGGGCTATCTCAGTCGTATTCAGACTACTACTACAATGAGAAACATGCGCTTTCTTGTTTGAGTAGCGATGATTTTGCTTCAGCAAGAAAGTGAGCGGAGTTGCAAGAGTAACTGATTTATTCAAAGTCCGCGAAGGGAGATGACTGCTCAATTGTTGCAAGGAGATGCTATGTATTGCCGGAGGATTGCTTTTTGCTTGCTTTTTATGGCTACTCATTGTTAGTTTGCTGGGTTCTGAAATGAGACGTCCTGGACTAAAGTATTTCTCATTGCTCTCCTTGCTGATGTTGAACTATCTTTCTGCTTTGAATTACAAGGTACAGAGACCGCTTTGAGTGAGATTGATTGACGATCGCTTAGTAGACAAAGCTCCGGGCTACACGATCTGACCTGGCCGTTCTGATCGATATTGGAGTTACCTTGAGTTTGGGCTGGATTTTTCATACAATCAACGTGTAAATTTACAGAATGGATCCCGTACAGCGAAGTGTTCATTCTTCTTGTTTGATTGCTGCTCGATCGAGGAGTAGCTGATATCTCATTGAGAGATACATTCGCAGAAGACTTGCAATTCTTCGTCGTGGGCAGTGCCTCTTCAAGCTCATTCAAGGAGCTCACATTGTGTATGTAATGAAGGCTTGAATTACATGAATGGCGGCTGAATGGTTTACAAAATGAAACTGTCACTCGATTCTCCTCCGTTTGAGTTTCAAAATGAAAGTGTTTTCCCTTTTTCGCTTCATCAGAATTGCTTTGTTGATTTTTGTGCTCAGGACTAGGGTGAGGTCTCTGAATTTTCGAATTTGTTGGAGTATTTTCCAGCGTGATAGTAGCAACTTGCGACTGCTTTCTTGAGAATAACCCTTTTGGAATAGTGATACTGCTTGTCGCACTCATAGTGTTTGGCTTCGGCATGACCGTTTGCTGATTCCAGCCTTCTGACTTACGTTTTGTTTTCATTGGGCCTTGAGTGGAGTTTCTTTCATCACGAACTGAGGGTTCCGTTTCGTTTGTGCTATAGGTCGTACTTTTCGTGGTCAAGCAAGTATACCTTTGACTCTTTCTCGAATCGTCTTGAATCATTGCATTGGTAACATCTGTCGCATTTGTGAACGTAGTGGCAGAATTTTTATGATTTTTGCTTTCTCTTGGCGTTGTATTTTTCGCTGCAAGATTTTGAGAAATCTTCTTGATTTTGTTCAAATTGTGAAGGCTTTGTTTAGCAACGTTCAATCTTGGGTTGGAAATCATGCACTCCTCGTTGTTGGTAGATTTTCTGAGTGTTGAGAAGGTTTTCTTTTCGCTTTCATTCGTTTTTATTGTTTCTTTTGCTTTCGTGCTCGTTGCAAAATTCATTCGATTAAAAAGCGCCTTTTCATTCCTCATCAGTTGTGAAAAACTCAGCTGATTTGGAGTGTGTGCTTGATTAAGCAGTTTCGTCAGAGAGGAAGGATCTCCTTGTACCTGTGCTTCCGATACCCCAAAGTTCGGAATACTTACTCCAGTGAAAGCCAATTCTTTTTTAGGGCGCTCTTGAGAAACCCTTTTTGATTCTTTCTCAAGAGATTTCATTTGAAGAGAATATCGTTTATTCACTTCTTTTTTCCAGCTTGTTAGATCATATTCGGACTGCATAGGCTTTGCTTCTGAAACACGACTTGGACGTTGAAAACCGGTTTTCTGGGTCTCAGTTTTATGAGTAATATTTGCTCTAACAGCTTTTTTAGTTCCAAATCCATTAGATTGATTGTATCGTCCAGTTAGAGTAGCAAGCTCTTTCATTTTCCTAGATAAGAAAAATTTTCAAATGATAAAGGAGAAGAAAAAGAGCAGTCATACTCAGAATTGGCTAAATCTTTGGTTGATCCACAGTTCAAGCTCAGTCTTTTGGTGTCATCTCGCTTAGCTTTCTTGCCCTCCTTCAAGTCTTTACTGGGCACTCTGTGTCCAACTATCGAGTTTTGACGGGTGCCTCCTGCACTTTTCAATACTCTCGTTGCTCCATTATTAAGCCCATAAACAACGAGAAATGGCATTTCTTTGTAATGATTATTTTTTCTTGTAGGAAATGCAGTACGAGTCTTCGCTAATTTTTTTGCTGCATCCTTTCCAACAGATTCTTCCGTCCTCAAACCAGCAGTCTTTTTATCAGCTTCGTTGCATGAAGATTTAGTATCCAAAATTCGATCGCTTAGCTGATTTGACGAAGCATCCGTTCTCTCTTCGAATACTTTAGCCAAACTGATAGTGATGTGATCTTGAACTTCATAGATAGCCTCTTTCTTGTGATCAGACCTCATAATTCTCGAATGATTCGACCGACTGTAGTACTGTTAGACAATAGGTCAAAAGAGTCTAACATACTCAGAATAAGCTTTATTAATCAGGAAAGGCGATTGTTCCGGAGTGCCACCGACTAGAGAAGGCTCAAATCGCACGACACTCTCACTGGAACCAGTCATTTCTGCCACAATAAGGCTCTTCTTTATTGTGGCTAATAAAGTCTGAAAGGGCGTTGTTATTCGAAGGAGAAGCGCAAAAATTTACTGATATCGGAGGATTATCTTGCGGAGACTTGGAATTCTCAGGCAGAATCGTGGAATAAATATAATTGCAGAGGTTATTCGGGTCTTCTTCAATCATATCGCAATCGAAATCTTCACTTTTCTTTCTTTTTATTTCAGATGTCAATGGCTCGATCAACGCAGGTTCAAGCTTTTTGGCGGGAGAAGCATAATCTCTCGGACTCAAAACCTGACTGGCGTGAAGTTTCTCTTTTGATTGGATTTGCACCGGTAAAGGTCTCTGGACAAGGTGAGTTGGTTAAGCACTACAGGTATTGAGATTAATCGTTACTTTTTTCATTTCTGACTGGAAGCAGGGTTCTGGAGCAGGTTGTTGACTTAAAGAGTCAATATAAGAGTGAATTTTATCATGATAGGTTATGATGTTCGTTTTGTTTGCTTGGCTGACCGTGTGGCCCATTGTTGTAAAGGAATAAGATGCTTAATTATTCAAATTTACTCAGTTAACCGATTAATTAGATTGTCGAAATTACGATTCAGTACACTTAATACTGTGTTTTTTCTCTATTCAAACAACGGCTCTTAAAAATTATCTTTTTAATAGTTTCTTAAAAGTTAGCAATAAGTTCTAAATTCTTTCGTAACACTGAAAAGCAGATTATCTGTTGATGCCTTCGAGAGTGCTACAGTTGCGTTATATTCCTAGGCATTTCTCAAAGTGAAGGCTCTTCAGAATTAAAGGAGCTCTCTCCTTAAAGGTTATTTCTGAAATTATAAGGCGAAACATTATAAGTAAATTCGAGTTCAATCAGTACTAAAATTTCTTAAATTCAATTGAAAAACGAGAAAATAATCACTTAACTTTTTCGAGCTCTCTCAGGGTTCGTAAGGAATTACTGTTTAGATATTTTCGAAAACGCCGACAGAACTTGTTTAGACTGTGAGTTGCTAGCAGTGGACGTCAATTAGCAAGAATTTCTTGTTCATTGCTTATTCATAGAAATATCACTTACATAAGCATGAACAATACTGCGACAAATCGGAAATAACTGTAACCATTATTAGTTTTCAGCTGTGAGAAACTCTTTTCTCCGAATAATTTTGACACAGTTTTTCAGTCTCAAATTTAATTCTTCCTTTTCTGACACTGTCATGTGCTCTTTGCTTGTGAAAGTAGCAACGAAGAGCAGAAAAAAATAACAATTGCCTTTGGTTATTAAAGTTATATCAAGCTAAAAGAGCGGATTTCTGGATAGAGATGTGTCAAGTTTTGAAAAACAACTCTGAGCAATTTATATATCGCACAAGGACAGAAAAATGGGAAACTAGGTCCTTATGCCTGGCTTATATAATTTGATTCATTATTCAAATTTTCTAAGGTTCTGGAAATTTACAGAGGGAAGGTGCGAAATTGTTAATGATTTCTCGTAGTGTAAGGCTAGGAACACAGGATCGTATTTTAAAATGTCGATTCTTGCCATTTTTGTTGGATAAGGTGTCGTGCCATCCGCTCGCGGTTCCCAGTGCACATAAGCCTCTAAATCATTTGTCAATGAATTATACTCGAGATCCGTGATATTCTTTGGTTTATCCCATAAAAAGTGCCCAAAAGCAGGGAGATCGTTATTGTCGAATACAAGCATTTGTTTATCAATTGACTGCTTTTTCACTTTCTTGGATCCTTTTGTAAGATCCGCAACTGCTTTTCCAGAGCTACTAACTTGGTTCTCCGAAAGTTTTTTTGCTAATTCAGTTCCCGCTTTGATTTTCTCTCTCAACGTCGCGATATCATTATCCAAATTCAGGTTGTCTGTTTTCAGACCCTCACTATCTGATATTTTATTTGAATGCGCTGTAATATGCCCGTTTTGTGCACCTTCAGCACTTTCCTTTGCTTTCTCAAGAGACTCAGCCCTCGCGCCATTCTCACTCGGAAAATTGTTTTCACTATGCGGATCCTTCTCTTCTCTCTCCTTTGCTGCCTGCTTCCCATGCCCACTTTTTTCTGAATGTTTAGCTGACTTCTCACTCGATACACGATTCTTATCAGTAAAATGTTAATTAGTTTTTACAATCAAAATGGCTGCTTACCAATGCGGGCGCTTTTTTAGTATCTTTTTCTGGTCTTAGATTCTTCTCATAATTCTGAATAGCTAGATGCGCAGTCACCAAATTCTCAATGGGTTCCCAAGTCGCTTCGTCTGTTTCATATCCATCCCATTTTACTAGGTATTTCACTTTGCCATGCTTGATCTTCTTGCCAATGATCCTCTCCACAACATATTCGTCTTCAGAAAGAGGAATATTCTGCTTCTTCTGTGACGTTTTTTTCAAATTTTTAAATCTCCTTCTATTTTGCGCCTTTTTCCCTCCATTAGAGTCGTCTCCTCCACCTCTCTTTTTTTCATGGGTATATTTCTCGTATCCTATCTCTCCTCTAGCAGATGCACCATCACCATGCTCCTTGTTATCGGTGTTTCGAGGATTTTGCTGCATTAATCTTTATGATAGAGCTCCTTGTAAAAATTGCGCTGATTATTCAAAAATTTCCTTGCAAAAATTTATTTGTGTTAATTATCACTCCTTCGCTAAACACGCCACAAATGCAAAATTGAGGGAGATCTATAGTTTAGAGCATCTGACGCTAAATTAAGGCCTTAGGCTATATGTAGCATTCTTATCCATGAGATTTTGATGAGATCTCGAAAGTAATCAAAACACTGTATTTTTTGGAGTATGATTGCTATTGAAATGAAGCCTCTATTCAATACGGATATGGAAGTAGATTCATGACTGAAAGAGATTCAAAAAGTCATTCTAAAAAACTAAAATTGCTAAACTCAGCTCTATTTCTTCTTTATATCATATGATTTTCAAGAGCGGTCGCCTAGTAGTCAATCTTCTTCTTTCCAGGACTTCTCAATGAGCTGCTCATCACAGACTGTGATTGCTTGGATCTGCCTTCAATCTTTGATTTCACCTCATAAACTCTGTCCTTTCTGTCGAGGATTGCTCTGACTCTCTCATCTTGTTCGGAATATTTGTCCAATTCGTTGATCAACTAAGAGAAAGGTAAGTATATTCCCACAAGCAACTATTCATTTACATCATTGTTTTGCGCGGTCAACAAGTCGAGATGTTTCATATGAGCATCGATATCGTGGCTCAAATCATCATTGGAGTCAATCAATTGCAGATGATCTCTCTTAAGTTCTTCGTACTTTCTCTTGAGGTCAGCGATTTGGTTCTCTCGATCACTATCAGCAAGCGCGTTAATCAAACGTATTCAATAAAAGCAGGCATACTCAATTAATCTCTCGAGATTGCTAAGCTTAGCTTGAGCTTCAAGATTCTTGTTATATTCATTTTCCTGGTTCTTCTGCGTGGTTTGAGTATCAAGTCTAATCTTCTCTTGTTGTCTTTTGAGATCCTGAATATCTGCTTCAAGAGAAATGATATGCTTCTTTTGGTCACTGAGCTGCTGTTCAGCATATCGAATATTGTCGTTCTTGCCCTTGATTTCGGTTCTGAGGTTATCCTGAGTTTTTTGAAGTTGAGCGTTCTGGCCGTCGAGCTTATCCAAATCGAACTCGAGATCTCGAATGGTTTTCTCGAGTCTGCTCTTCTTGTCAGTTAGCTCTTGGATCTGAGCATTGTAGTTATCGAGATCGCCTTGTAAGTTTCTGTTTTCATCTTGTGTTTTTGAAATCTAATGAAATTTAGAGACTGATGATCCCAAGGAAAAAATTACATTGTTCTCGAGATCTCTTCTATCGGCTTGGAGACCATTGTTGCTGTTGAAGAGGTCAGAGAGTTCGGCTTTCAATCTCGCGATCTCAGAGCTTCTGGAGTTGATCAGCTCGTTAATCCCGTTATTATCGATTCTCAGGTCCTGAAGGTCGCCATTAATCGCGTCGAGTTCATTTTTAAGGCCATCAACGTCGTATTTGAGGTTTTGGATGGTTTTGGTGTTGATCTCGTTTCTATTCTTAAAGTCTCTTTCATTAAGAGTCTAAACAGGCGGTTTAGCGCTTCAGTGATGAGAGATGTGGAGTAATACCTTCTCTTCCTGAAGGAGATTGTATCGATGTTCGAGATTGTTCAACTTTGTGTGCAATTCGTTGTAGTCTTTCTCATTTCTTCGTAACTCAAAGAGTTCAGCCTTAAGCTGGGAAATGATGAGGTCCTTTTGGTCGGATTCGACTTGTGACTGGAAAGTATAAGGAGATTTAAAGGATGAATGGGCAAAGATGATACCTTTTTGTGGGAGGAGTAGGCCATTTAAGATTTTCTAATGAAGTAACAGAAAAATTTTTAATTATAAGCTCAGTTTTTCGCATTAATATATATACTGAAAATATCTGTTAGAAATTAGATATTTTACAGTTATTTATCTTTTTATTGCAAATTGCACTTAACTGAAACGTTTCAACCTTGTATTATATCTCAATGTGCCATATTTCGTTGATAAATCCAGTTTTCCAAAACATTTTTAGGTAACCTTCACAAATTCCATCATAATGAGGAGCTTATCTTGAATAGAATTTCGAGTTAGATTTTAGCAGGCTGTCACAAAGACTTTATATTACTGTTAAATCTTCAGGAGACGGAATCTTTGATTAATTCCCAATAAATTATAAATCTTCCAAAGTATTGGAGTGACTTTATCCTCTCAATTCATTTTAGACAGAATTACGCACCAAGGGTGATCTGAAATAAACATGAAATTGTTTATTTTAAGCTGCTCAGGAATGCCACTGATCAAATCAATATCATTGTGAGACAACTTCCTGGCTAAAGTCATGAATATTTTCCTTGTTTGTCCATGCATCCTGATATTGCTGATTGTCAGAAGACAATTTTTACATGCTGGCCTTGGCTACTGTTTCTCAAGAATTGGACCGGATTTGGCCATTTAGTCTGAATAATTTTTCTCATTTTTTCTGGTCTAATCAATATTTTTTATTCTTGAACATTGAGCCTTATTGAGAGTAGTATCTAATATGAGAATCTAAGGTCTATGAATGACTTAACAGTGTAGAGGCATCAAGCTGATTTGTCATGGCAAAAGTAAAGAGACACTAAACAGAGAATTCATGAACTGTTGATCAACAAAAGGAATTTAGAAATAAATTCAAGGAAAGTGAGGACTTTACTTCCCAAAAGCAGTCTCGAATGAATTATAATATGAATAAGGCTGATAAGCTTGATACAGACAGCTAATTTTACATAGAAAAAAAAATGAAATTGAGCAAGATATGCTAATTATTCAATTTAATTGTTTGACTGGCTCCTCATAAAATTCATCTTCACTCTCAGAAAGTGCTGTGGCGTCCTCATACATTGAGTATTCGGAGAGCAAGCTATACATATGCGACTCCCCTTCAATAAATTCAATTTCTTCCATTCCCTCTTGAGTGTACCAATGCAGAAACGCCTTCCTATTGAACAAAGCACTAAATTGCTCATGAATTTTCTTGAAAGTTTCTTTGATAGCTGTGTTATTCCCGATCATCGTGGCAGTCATTTTAGAATGTTTTGGTGCAATGTCACAAGTCGACGCTTTTATATTATTTGGAATCCATTCAACAAAGTTGCTGCTATTCTTATTCGCGACATTGAAATTTTGCTCGTCAACTTCCATGGCTGACACTTTACCTCGGAACATCGCTGATACAGCAAAGTACCTACCATGTCTGGGATCGGCAGAACATAGTATACTCTTAGCAGCAAACATCTCCTGGTAAAGCTCTGGCACACTGAGAGAGACTAAGTTAGGGCATGCTCTTGAGCTAAGAGGAGCGATCCCTGTCATTAAGAAGTGCATTCTTGGGAAGGGAATGAGATTGACAGCAAGTTTTCTCAAATCGCAATTAATCTGGCCGGGGAATCTGAGAGAACAAGTCATTCCAGACATAGCAGAAGCTATTATATGATTCATGTCGCCGTAAGTTGGTTTGGTGAGTCCCAATACCTTGAGACAGATTTCGTAGAGAGCTTCATTATCGAGCACTTGCACAATGTCCGCACTCTCCATTAGTTTAATAATTGTGAGGAATGCATTGTATGGTTCAACAACAGTATCTGACACTATTGGTGAAGGAAAAACTGAGCAAGTTGCGTTTAATCTGTCAGGAAACTCCTCTTTGATCTTCTCCTGGAGGAGAGTTCCTAACCCAGAACCAGTTCCACCACCCAAAGCGTGAGTAAATTGAAATCCTTGAAGCTGATCACATTCTTCAGCCTCTTTTCTGATAACATCTAAGATAGGTTCGAGAATATCAGCTCCTTCAGTGTAATGTCCCTTAGCCCAGTTGTTTCCTGCTCCTGTCTTTCCAACAATGAAATTGGAAGGTTTAAAAAGTTTTCCGATTGGTCCAGCTTTAACGGAATCTACAGTCCCTGGCTCTAAGTCGATAAGAATAGATCGTGGGATATATCTACCACCAGTTGCTTCGTTGAAATAGACATTCATTCTTTGAAGTTGGAGATCAGAATGACCTTGATAGATGCCAGTAGTAGGATCAATGCCGTGCTCTTCGGTGATTGTTTCCCAGAAATTAGTACCGATTTGGTTTCCGCATTGACCTACTTGAATTTGAATAATTTCTCTCATCTTTTCTGCGGATTCTACTCAATCTTTCGCTATTTTTTGGTACAAATTCTGAGTTAATTTTGATCCATAAATTGGATGATAAAGTCTCATGGTTTTATCTGATTAGACTTCAAAACCGATCAGACGTATGGAATTATTGTCAAAACAGTTTGCGAAATAAATCTATGTCGATTCTCTAAGTTGGTCGGGAGTAAGAAAACAAATCTTTTCGGAGCAACAACAAAGCATCTTTCGCAATTTCCAGATTTTACTTTAACTAAAGATGACTGGTAAAATTTTATTACCTTTGTTTTTCATTCAGGTTTTAATTGATTTAACCTCTGTAAACAAAAGAGTAGCAATGCAATCCACACAACGAAAGCCACATTCCTAGGTCTCCTCTCTCTCCAATAACTAAAACTTGTTCAGCAACCAGTTGAATCATATGCTAATTCTGTCTGGTGCTTAGTTTGGGTCTTATTTTTCAGTGAGGGTTGTGATAGAGAGTTATCTACAATCCTTAATTCGTGAGTTTGAAAATTCATCGAATATAGCACATATAGAATCCTCTACACAACCCAGTCAACCCCTTTCTGTAGAAAATTCAAAAAACCATCAATCATATTGAAAATCCATCGAATTATAACACATATATAGCACAATTATTGCTGAAAACTCCTTAATCAAGAGTCAGAAAACTAACAATGCTCTGTATTCTACAGGCTGAGTTGCAAAAAATATTCCAGGTCTCTAAATAGTCAAATAAATTCACAGTATGAGCTTCTCCGGCAAAGTCATCAAATCAGGGCAATTTCATATTTTATCTGACAACTGATTAATTAGAATTTGAAAATGCACTTTGAAATGGATCCAATCGCGGTGAGGCAGCACGAAAAAATTTTTAAGCTTGGAGAAGTCCCTCACAACAAATCCTCACAGTCCATTGTGAGCACTGCAGACCGCCTTCACTCTACCTTAGCCCGCTCAGTCAGAAAGCTCATGACTCTGAAAATCGGTGATGAAGAGTTTGATGACCCTCAAATAAATCTCGACAGCCTCGATTCTTATTCAACAGAGTTACTCTACGGTGTTCTCAGCAAGAAATTCGGCAGAATGGTTCAAATTCTCCAGGAAGATGAAGATCAGCTTGAAGAACTCGCAAAAGTGAACGAGCAACTCAAACAAACTTTGGCTGAGATGGAAAAGTACTCAGAGGAATCGACCAAACAAGCTCGCCAAGAGCTAGAGCAGCTTCTCGACGCCAATGCCCAGATAATTAACCAGAACAACCTCGGAAAGGTAGATATTCAGAATTTACAAACGCTACTTCTTCAAAAAGATGAAGAGATCCACAAACTGAAGGTCAGCCAGATGAAGGCCATGGATGATTTCATCCAAATGCGAGAAAGCCAACAACAAATGAACGCAAAATCCAATGAATTGAAAGACACCATAACGGATATGCGGAAGAACTTGGAGAATTCTGAAATTCAGATCGCAGAGTTTGAAAAAACTGTTTTTGAAAAACAAAAGGAGCTCGAGAATCTGATGAAACAGAGGAAGGTGCAAGAGACTAAATTGAAGCAAAACACGTTAAAATTGAGCAGTCTACTCTCTGATATCAAAAAGAAAGGGTCTGAACAAGACAAAACTATGGATGAGTACAGACGTAAACTGGAGAAGAATTCTGTTTTTGTGAAACGACTCGCTGAGATTGAGAAAGAAAAAGAGGAGCTGAACGAAGAAATGGCTCTGAAAACCGCCGAACTTAATCAAGTGAGAGCGATTAACGAAGACTATGAGTATCGAATGGAGCAGCTCAAAGGAATTGAAAATTACATAGGGAATGAACGGAACCGGCACTATAAACTGCTGGCTGAACAGGAGCAGATGAAGCAGGATATCAACGAATTGGCTCCTCATTCGCTGCTTGATGTCACTCCGCAGCATCTAGATTCGAAGCGCAGTCTTCCTAAATTTGAGACTCACGAGAAATCTCCTGCGGCAGCTGATGAAGAGAGGGAAGGGAATGTCGCATTTGAAAACCTTGAGGAGGAAATTGGGTTTTATAAGCAGCAAATGGCGCAATTCCAACAAAAAATCGACGAACTTGAAGCCGAAAACAATGAAAAAATCACAACGATAAACGGACAAAGGAAACTCACGAATGATCTGCATGCAGAGTACACCGATAAGATCCAAACGTTCAATCTCGTAAAAGCTGAGTGCGAAGATGCGCTGATCGAATGTAATCAGCTAGAAAACGAGATGGAGCTCCTTATGAAGAAATTTGATCTGCTTTCAGAAATCTTAAATAGGAACAACGCTCAGCAAGGCGGTCAGCAGATGAGTGGACAAAAGCCTCAGATTCCTCGGTTTCATGAAGAGGAGATAGACACAGCAAAGACAACGTTTGGGCAAGAGGACCTAAGTCCTAAGCCAGACCAGCTGAATGTGTCTCCTAGCGAGAGAGATAAAATGCGATCGAGGAAGGAGATACAGCCTGAGCCTGATGTAGAGGATTATGAGGAAGAGTCAAATGAAACTCCAATGTCTTACCTTCAGAGGGGTCCTCAACCACAAAAACCTGAGATTCAACCAACTAAAAAATCTCCAGGGTCAAAGAAACGCTAATAATCTTCATTTCATTCGTTGTTAATTTGATTATATCTTTAGCAATGAACTGTAATGTCAAGTAAAAAATTCACCGCAATAGTACTCAATAATGTAAAAAAGTCTCAAAAAAAGTGCATTCAAAAATATAGTGGTCCTCTAGGTTTATGCTTTCAAAAAAGAGCAATGCAAATAGCTGTACTGGAATGAGGGAGCTCTTTAAGAATAGTTCTGATTCGAATTTAGCACTCTCTCTACAAAAAGCTAAGCGATTTCATTTCTGATTATGTGAATGTAAATGTAGTTTTAGCGCTAAGCATCACTTACGACGAAACAGAAACCCACAAATCGACTAATTACGCATGAAATGAATGACATTGCTCACTAACAACCTGATAGAGTGACGAGCAGTAACTGCAGTTGAGTCTCCTTCTTGAACGAGGAACTAAGTGGAAGTAATTTTCTTGATTAAGTGCTTATTGAAGAATTCTTTGTCGCAGTTGTCTTTGTAATACTAGCAAAAAAGGTGAAATTTAATGCCATTCTACAAACAGTTATATACTCTCAAAAACAGCTCTGTTTCGATCTTTCCTGCTCTGAAAACATTCTCTAGGAAGAGATTCGTATCTTCGATGGCCTTATTTGTTGTTACCACATCCAATAGACTAATTTTATGAGAAAGGATAACTTTTCGAAAGGATTTCGGGAATTACACTTTGGATTTCTCATCGGCTTCACTCAGAACGAATGAGATATTGTCAGCCGACAATTGCACTCTCTCATTCGATTGAATATAATTTTGAAGGGTGCTTGTCTTGTTTGATATATCGCTGATGACCAAAGGAGCATCGTTCTACTCGAGGAAAAAATTAAAAAAAAAAGACTATCATTAACCATCCAGCAATCTAAATAATTACTTCTAATTTCGTCAGCTTTGTTTCCTCATCAGCCAGTTTCAACCATGTATTCTGAAGGTCAACAAGATTCGTTCTTTGATAGTTCAAATCACCCTCCATCTTCTTGGCTATCTCCAAAGACTCATCGAAGTCTAATCCAAAAAAACACCAATTATAGAAATCAGAAACGCTCTTCTCTTTACATTTCTTTTTGATCTTTCCCAAGCAAATTTCACGCTCATTTCCCATTTGCTGGTTCATATTTGGGTTAATCATGTTTCCCATATTAATCCCAGTGTTCGGGTTAGTTGGGTAGCCCGTAGGATATCCGCCCATTCCAAAGTTTGGTTGCGGATTTGCCATTTCGAAAAGAGGATACTCTTTAGAGAACTCTGTGCAGATCTGGGACATAACTCTCGACTAGAAAAGGTTATAGTTTTTTTTTTTCTCTCTCTCAGAAATCTTTGGTTTTTACAATGTTTTTGTGAGTCGTCCAGTTCGTGATCTCTGAAAATTGCAAAAGGTAGCTCTTTCCGTCTGCGCTCTTCTGAACGTCGTACTTTGGAAGCGCTTTGAAACGAGTAACTATTGGAGAGAAAGATTATTCAGTGCAATTATGCCGCAGTTACCGTCAGGATTGATAAAACTAATCACGGGGGCTACGTTCGGGAAAAGAGCTGGTAGGACGATACTGATGATGATTAAATAAGTTGCGCCTTGGTAAAGGATAGGAAGATTTCCAAAGAGCTCTAAGACATAGGAGGTTGGAGCATTTGCTGATGGAAAAAACACTATTAATCGAATCAATAAATGAGGAGTTACGCTGGGCTACTAATCTGAAATCCAGGTTGTCATTTCCCATAAGCAAATCGTGAACATATTTACGAATCAAGTCCCTGAAAATGAGGTGAGAGTTGGAAATCCAACAAAATTCGATTGAGGTGATTTTACTTATTGATGCCGTAGCAGGTAGAGAACAAGATCGTCTCCAGCTTCTGCATCTTCTGGAACGTTGTGGTCTTCATAGGGACATTATTGAACATCATTTTTCCTCCGCTTCCTGTTCTTGATTTTAAATAAACTCTTTTAATCGATATTTTTATAAGGTATGCGGCTGTTCTCAGATGAATACGATGTCAAAAATTCCTCTCTTGAGTTCCGTATCACTATTTGATCCAATAAAATTTTGCAAATCGAAGTTGAAGCACCTGGGATGTGCCAACCAATTCTTCAATACAAAAAAATGGGAAAAAAAGAAATTTCAACGTTCCAATAGGAAGGCAATTTCAAGATGAAAGTGCAGCAAAAAAAAATCATATTTCTTAGATGTTCTCTATCCTCTTGATGTAGTGGTCATACAGAGTTAGGTCTGAATTACTTATTTGGACTTTAGTAATATGACAATTGGAATTATTTCTAATGACTTCATTGGGATATTTTGAGACGAGAAACATAGGTTGAATAGCAGTTAAAAATTGAATGTAGTAAGTAAGTTTCGAAATCCAATCTCTAAAGGAATATAGCTTGTCATGAACTATTTTTCAGATAGTTTGGTTCTAGTGAGTGAGTGATTGAGTTTTTCTTGACAGTACTATTGGATTCAACAAAGTATGGTCTTCGAGTATTTAAAACTTAAAAATAAAGAAAATAATCCACGTTCTCTGGATGAAGTTCCAGAAATGATGAATAGACAATCATAGTTCCAACTTAGATTGTTTTCAAGTAAAATTGGCTGCAGATCGGTTTTACGTTATTACTAAGAGAGTTAAATATTCCCATCTTGCCATAATTCAAATAACTAATGCATTATTCATATGAGATGGATGTTAAAATTAATTGAGGAGTACCTTGGAAAAATATGACGCATGGACTGTTTTCAATATGCGCATTGCCTGATCTACATTAGTTTGCAGATCCCGCTTAAACTCTGAGAGTTCTTGCACAAGAACACTGGACCCAACTTGCAGTTTCTTTCCTTTGTCACCCAGATCTCTCTTCAATATTTCTAACTTCGATAAATCCTATGAAAAGTTCAGTTTCATGAATGAAGAGCACTCTTTGCTTACAAGATTATTTTCTTTTTTGATGTTTATATTGAAATCAGCAATCTCCTGTTCTATCTCGATAATTTCATCGATTAGCTCCTGTCTCTTCCCAATAGTGGCTCGTGCTGATGCCAGATTTATTAAAATATCCTGGAGATTATGAGTCTAATGATCAAAATAACTGTGTCTCTTTACCTTGAGTTGTGGTTCGACATCCGCAAGAAGTTTTTTATTATTATAATCCTCAGTTTCAGAGAGGCGTTCTGTATCTAAAAGCGCCGGTTTCGACTGATTAGCTATATTCGTATTCAGTATCTTAAGGATCAGGTTCGCAGTGTTTAGAATTGCTGACGACTGCTTTCGCTTCAGGTCACTATATACGCGCAGTCCCTGCAAAGTTTCTTGGATAATCTGTTCCATACGTTCTAAGTAATAATCAAAATTCTGAATCGCAGTATCCTCTGAAGTAGGCTCAGAAAGTCCATTTCGACGGCGTCCAGGTAAGCTTTGGTAGACAGTCTTGGTTACTTTATCGATAATGCCATCGTCTTTGGTGGGCTTTGAATTTTTATAGTCGTAATATGCGTGCTGGTCTAGCAGGAATTTCTGAAACTCGATGGTTCGATGGAGGTAACTATGATTAACCAATTTCTTTAAAAAAGTCAGCAAGTCAGCCTTCCTCCTTTCAGCGAATTCGGCTCCTTCCTGGTTAAATTTAGCCCAAATGCTCTTCTCAGGGTGCAATGGAACAATATAGCCAATGTAGTTGCTGCTAAGCTCGTTATAGAGCCAGACGAAGTCATTAAATCTATTTAATGTGTAGTATTTGTTTGGATCAATTCTTATTATTCAGAAAATTATACCTTCTGCTAACAGTATACTTATGCTCGCCACCTTCAACGCAGATTTCATATAAGGTATAACCCGTAACAAGGCTAGTTAGTTGAAAGAGTTGCTGTTAGTCAGAGATGATGATGGCTGTGTTGATACCCTTCTTTCACATTTGTCATGTTCGGGATTGTTATTTTAATTTTGCCCCTATTATTATCAAAGAATGAAAGATATTCACTCTGATAGAAGTTATCTTCTTGTGTCTGAGTTTCACGTGCTAAGCTGCGACTGTGACCTACCTCAGCACTTTCATCCTCTACACCTAAATCTAACACACATGACTGTCAGATCAGTGATTCGAAATTGTAATACCGTGGGACGCGTCGTTATGTCCAAGGCTGATTTGCTTCTCTGGTGAAAGATCAGGCTTTCGCAGGCGAGGATATAGCACTTTTCCAGTAGTAAAATCATTGTCCATGCCAGTTTGAGTTTCGAATGTGGTTTGATTCTGGTTCTTCACAGTGTTTACTTCAATGTTATGAGATTGCCTTTCCTCTTGCTCTTGCTCTTTTAGCTTCTCAGGAATTTTTTCGTGATGGTCTTCATCATCGCCGACATCAACAAAATCTTTCTTTTCCGCTCTTTGTTGAGCTCCTTCATTTTCTTTGATTCCGTAATCATTGCTTGCCCAATTAAATTGGAAAGTTTCAGTTTTTTCTTTCTCAGCTGGCTCCTTCGCTTCTCCGCAACCATCCTCATTAGCATGGCTTTCAAAATAATTCCTATTCTCTCTGTGCTCTAAACCGGTTTCTTTATTATCATAGCCAAATTCGACTTGATTCACTGACATGCTCAACGTTAGCGGAATATCTGACAAATTCTTAAAATTTTGCTGTATGTTTGTGTTTAATTTCCAATTTTCAATTGCATTGGGATCAAAGGATGGACCCATTTTCTCTGCACCCATGGAAAAGCTATTTCTCATGGCGTTTTCGACAAATGGGAGTAGCTTTTCAGAGTTATCCTCTGCAACAGTCAGAGTCGCCGTCTCATTCCGCTTGAAATCGACAGTGCTGCTCATCACCTTATCGTTTTGTGAGGATGTTGCTCTCGTTTCCATTTCTTCAGGCTCATCCTTCTCATCGTGCAGAATTAGCGCAGACATTTCGTTCTTTGTGTCCAAAGGAATCGACAAGGGTTCTGTATAAGGGCTATCTTCAATTCCGCTCTCTCCGGAAGGGACTTCCTTCGAATCGAAAGATTTATGTTTTACGAGCTGTACTTGAAAAGCTTCTTGAGTTGTATTGCAGGGGACTGCGTTGAAGTCTGATGACTGATGGTCTCCTTCATCTTGGGATTCCGATTCGAGCTTTGGGTCGTTCTCGGAGAGGCAATCTACGAATTCTGAGTCTGCAGTATGTTTATGATCCGACATCATTATTGTTGATCGTAAAATAATTTTTCTATTAAAACTTCATCAGAATGCTCTTCAATTAAACGGAACTGGAAACAAATCAAAACTCTTAATACATTAGCATTCTTATACCTATTGATATCTAAGTAACTAAATTACTCACGTTGAATGCTAGTTGCATGTTCACAATAAATGCTAGTACTCCTCCATTCATTCTGCTCTGATGTCTCATTCCTAACGAATTCGCATTTAAATTCTTTGTCAGACTGAAGAATTTTCGAAGTTGTCAAAATATTGCGAACTCTGCTTCTACAGAAGTTTAACTCATAATTCGTTTGATCTGTTCTAAAAGAAACGGAACAGAATTTAGAAATTTTGGTATTAATTTTCGATTTAAAGTATGAACTTTTTCGAAGGTAATTGAAATATAGACTTCTAGCTAAAATTTTTCCAAATATCTAACAGTATATGATACTGCTTCTAACCCATCTAAGCACTAGAAACTAGCCATACAACAAGAACGTAAAGGACATAAAATTGCTCGGACAATAACACAGCAATGCTAGCTTCCATTATTGTTTCTGTGACGATGAATGATAGATTGGGAGAAGCTCTTTATTGGTCTTTATCTTCGGTATCGTGTTTTTTTGGTAAGGACTAATATCCCTCGAATTGGTTTGCATCGATTCTATCCGATTTCTCTGGTAGTCAATCGGAGATTTTTCTCTCCTGAGCGCGAATTGCTCGATCGGCGATTTTTTTCGAATATCATCATTGTTCAGGTCATTGCTGGCCCGATTAGAACTTTTTCCAGATCTTATTTGAGTTTTGTAATTGGGACTGATATCAAAGTAAAACTCCTCGGTTTGTTTGGCTCTCCTTCTGTTTGATGAAGGTTCTTCTGCTAGCGTTACCACCATACGATCACCTTCATTCCCTTTAGCTACTGACTGGAAACCGTCAAACTTAAACGATTTATTGGTTCTATGAGCACTCTCCTTCTTTGGTTCCGTAGATCTATCGCTTTTTTGAGAGGAAGTAGCTCCCGTCTGTATAGACCCACTACCTGTAGCGTGCAGATTTTGAAGTTTTATTGGGAGATTAGGTCTTTCTTTTGACTTGGATTTCACCTCGGTGTGAAGGTAACCGTCTTCATCCCCATCGGTCTCTTTGGTAGCGTTGTCGACTTGCCCCTCGGGCTTTGTAATATTTTCTTTGCTTATTTTAAGTTTATTGAGTTCATGGCTGGCATACATTTTGATAAAAGACTCGATGTAGACATATCCACCTCCAACTTTGGCAGCTAGCTTGCCATCAATTATCTTCATGCGGACTCTCTTCGAGCCGAAGGTATAGACTCGATCAGTGAGCTTTTCGAATTTAATCGGAAGCTTGTTTTCTTTGAGGAATTCATCCAACTTTGCGTCAATTTCAGTGTAGCCATTTTTTGACTTTGAGTCTTTCTTCGTTGAAGACGACATCGACTTGGTTGCTGGAGGCACCACGTGATGAGTAGTATTATTAAAGTTGCTGTTCAATTGTAATTTATTCGCTTCCGAGTTTCCTTTTCCAGCCGAGCCTTTTCCGATACTAGTCTCTAATTTTTGAATATCTTCAAAGGCGTTTTTCAGAGATTTCTCAAGGGATTGAAGTTTATTGGTGAGCAGCTGTATCGTTTTTCTCTGCTCAGAATTAAGGTCTTGATAACTGGCCAATTCGTCGGAAGTACTCTTCAATCTTTCTTCCAATGAGGCGAATGACGCTTTCAACTCTTGATTCTCGTCCTGGAGATTTTTAATTTCTTTGTCTTGGCCCTCTTTTTCTGCTCTTAAATTCTGAATTTCCAAATCCTTCTCAGCCTTGAGTGCGACAAACCTCGATTCCTGCTCACTAAGAATATTGCTGTGCTTCTTTTGAGCTTGCAAGAGCTCTTCGCGAACCTCAACAGTTTCTTTCTCCCTCTTATGCACTTTCTTCTGGAGTTTCTTGATTTTGTGCTCATAATTTCGAGATTTAATCTGCTCTAATTCAGTTTCTAGTTGGGCCTTTCCGCCTCGTAGTGTCTCAATTTCCCTTTTTAGTAGCGAGTTATTAAAATCTCTTTCAGCGAGGTCGTTGGTGAGTTTCGCGAGCTCAGCAGCAGACTCCTCCATTTTTGTAATTGATTCTCCAGCCACTTGATTCACTGCGGCTTTTTCCATTTCTGTCAGCTTTGCTTCAAGGCTGTTTCTTTCACCTTCCAAACTTGTTATTTTGACGGAGCAAGCCTCCATTCTTTTTTCGTGATCGGTGATAACTTGATCTTTTTCCAGGAGTTTCTTCTCTAATGTTTGCAATTTAGCTTTCATATCAGCATTTTCTTGGCTAATCTTTTGATACTTATGGAGATGGTCTTCGTTGAGCTGAAAAAGAAATTAGAATGGATTAACCTCGTGTTATCCGTTTGATAATTACCTTGTTGAGCTCGAAAAGGAGCTTGCTTTGGTAAATTGAAAGACTCTTATTGTCATCTCTGAGCTCTTTGTTCATCTCTTGAATTTTCTGTAACTCTTCACGTAGATTTTTGATTGTATTCTCAAGGTTTTGGACTTTAAGGTTGTGTTTTTCAGTGTTTAGAGCCTCAAATTCTTTCTGAATATCCTGGATTTCTTTCAATCTTTTATGCATCGCCAATAAATCTTGAGTTTTCGACTCTATTGTGGCTTCGAGGTCTTTGACTGTGGCTTTGAGAGTGGTGTTCTCTTCAATAAGAAATTTCGAAGATTCCAAACCCTCGATTTTCAAGGTCGGTACACTTTAGTAATTGAAAATGATCAAACAAAATGAAGGCAAGCGAATTCTTACCTATTCTGAGCTCGTTCATTCTCTATCTCAAATGTTGTTGCCTTTTGGGCTTTTTCTTGATGACTACTTTCAGATGTAGGTGCCGCATCCTTTTGATCAGCTATCTCTGCTGCTGTTGCTATCACTTTCGTTTGATCGTTCTGGCTACTGTTGTTAATGTTAGAACAATCAAGAAAGAATGCTCTTATTTACTGAATGTCCTGGGACACACTATTCAAGGGCATCTCGCCTCCACTGACACTTGATGGCTGCTGTTCATTTCCAATAATATTTGTAGGACTGTCCTCCTTTTCAATGGATAAGTTATCTTTATTAGCATCGACAGCTTTCTCTACAGGAGCATCCAATTTAGGTTTCTCTTCTAGCGGTGCTTCTTCTTTCGTTTGAGTACCGTTTTTCTGACCTTCGCACTCAGTCTCCTTTGCTTTCACAATACTTTCTTCATGATCGGACACGCTTTCCTGATCATCTGAACTCGTTGCCGAGAGCTCTTCATCCCCACTCACACTGGGCGAACCTTTCGAGTCTTCATCATCATCCTCTGGCACTTCAGAATAACTTTTTCCCTCCTCCACTAACAAATCCTCTTTCTTTTCATTCTTTGCTATCTCTGAAGATTTTTCCGTTAGTTGAGAGAACCTTCCGCTCTGGTTCAGTGAAGGTTCATCCTGCTCCTTCCCTTTTGGAAGTTCTTGCAGGCGAAACAGCTGCTGTTCTGGTTTCTCTGCAACAATTTCTAATGTCTGGCTTATTTCGACTTCGTTCTCTTGCGTAATTTTGCTGATACCAGATATATGTGTTTCTGGTTCAGGTGGTAAGGTTCCCAGATTGGAAGAGAGATCCCTTTCATTTTTCTCAGCAACACTCGTTCGTTCTTCATCTTCGACGCTTTTTTCGTCTTCCTCCTCGACACTTTTTTCGTCTTCGGGCAGAGACTCCTCCATCTTTCTTATGTTAGCCGATGTATCTGCCAAAAAGCGAAAGAAAACTCTTGGGTCTTCTTCATCATCCTCGGTAAAATCGCCGTCATACTCGTCATCGTTGGACGAATCGAAAAGAGTAATCCAATTCTCAAGCACCACGCCCTTGCGAGCTAAGAACGCTTTTACAGAGAAACTGATAAATCCGATAGGATAGTTCGTCTTTTTCTCCTTGATAACAAAGCGGACTCGATCGCTTGGAGAAAGGATTGGAACGATGGATCTGCAATGCTTATCTCCGAGTTTCAGCGTATCAATCGTTGCGGAATTTAGCAGAATATCACAAAGGTACGCCGATTTGTCATAATCCGCACCCTCTAAGTCTGCTACGCTTACACTAATGAATATCTTTGATGAATTCATGGTGTTATTGTCACAATTGTGAATTTTTTGAGAAATTAATGCAAACTGAATATCCGTTAAAATCAACGATTTACGCACTATAATAATCAAATAGAACACCTTTGAATGCAAATGTATAAAGAATAATAACAATAAGACGAAACACACTTTGAAGGGTGTGTTAGTTAGACGTTGCTGAGAGTCACTCGCCTGTAATCACTGGAATTTAGAACTTTGTATCATGATTTTTGAAAATTGGCGTTGTTTACACAGCAATTCAATTGTAATAAGTTTCATTAGTTATATTTATATAAATCCTACGCATCTATAAATTAGTTTTCAAGCTGTAAAATGGCAAGCAAGTACCTTCAAAACTACCCTATCCCACAAGATTTCAACCAAATCCTTGCTGATTTCACACGCGAGATTTTGCGTGATCAGCCAGAAGACATTATTGAGTACGCTGCCCAGTACTTCGAAGCATTGCAAGCCGGCAAGAAATGGACCTACGAATCCAAAACCAACGTGCCAAATCCCAACCCACAGTCGCATTATGTTGCTCAGCCTCGCGAGAAAGAGCCTCAGCAACAACCCCAAGCTATTGCTCATAAACGCGAACCCTCTCAATCTCAAGAGAAATCATTTCAGAGTGAGACAAGTCATAAGGAGGAAAAGCAAATCACCAAAGGATATTTAGCCGACCTCGAGAAGGATGTTCTTGTGGAGGCTGCGGCAGAGCTCGAAAGCAAGCGAGGCGCCAGCTCAAAAGACTTGGGTCAAAAGTCAGAGAGCCGAGTTGAAGAGAATAAAGCAGCAAGTTCCAAGGAACTTGAAACGTCAAAATTTGACGAAGAGGAACTTTACGATGATCAAGAGCATAAGTACCTGACATTAGCTAACGGCGAACGTCTGGCCTATCGTGAAGCTGGTGAAGAAAACTCAGAGTACATCATACTCCTGCATGGGCTTCTCTCATCAAGTGAAATGTGGACGCCAATTATTCCTGCTCTGGCGGAGAAATATCACGTCTTTGCAATTGATCTACGTGGCTCTGGGCATTCGACTTATCGCTCGAAGATATTCCATATGAGAGACCTCGCTGATGATATTGTGCAGTTCATGGAGGCATTAGAGATAGAAACTGCGTCATTTATTGGACATTTCACAGGTGCAGCTGTCGCGATGACACTGGCATTCAGATACACATATAAGGTTAAGAAGCTGATCGTTTTGGAGCCTCTTTCGATCAAAGGATTCATCTATGGAGGCAAGGAGGCCAAAGACTACCAAGCCGAAGATTTCGCGAGCCACCCCATGGTATCTCCTGTCGTTGAAGCTTTGAAAACTCAGAATACCGGTTATTTCAAGGATATGCTGGTCTCGAGCTATTTTTCTGGGAATCCTCCAGCCCCCGGACGTCTCGATGTTTTAGTCTATGACGCATTTAGATGCAAGAGTTACCTTGACCTTCTCTACGTTATGTCCAGACACAACATTTCAAATGAATCCAACGGGATTGTCGAAGGTAATGGCGGAATATCACTCATAGAAAGCGATGTGCTTATCATCCACGGACTGGACGATCGAGTTGCCTCCCTCGAGGCTTCAAAGACAATTCAGGAGGTTCTTGGACCGAAGGCTGAGCTAATCACCATTGAGGGAGGAGCTCACGCAATCTTAGATGCTGATCCACAGGGCATCTCTAATAATATTATTGAGTTCCTTGAGAAAGCTCCAAGCATCCACAAATTCATAAAGTTGCCTAATGGCGAGACCATCGCTTACACCGAAACAGGCGTATATAACGAGAAAGTGGTTGTTTGTCTTCATGGCAACCTCGCATCGAGCCAGAATTGGGATATCCTATTCCCTAAACTCGAGGGAGATTTCAACCTCATTGCTGTCGACCTCAGAGGCTTTGGCAGGTCTTCATACAATACAAAAATTCAAGATTTAAGAGATTTCGCTGAAGACATTGAAGCCTTCCTGGAAGCTAAGCAGTTGGACAAGGCCACGTTCTTCGGTGATTTCATCGGAGCGGGTATTGCGTTGCTGATTGCCATTAGAAAACCCGAGCTCGTGGAAAAGTTAATCTTAATGGGCCCAATCTCTTCGAAAGGGTTCATTCACAAGATCGAAGGCGTTGACGACCCTCAGCCTGAAGATTTCCTTAAAGACCCAACTGTAAACATGATACACAACGCACTTGTTAGTCACAATAGAGACTTTTTCTGGGAGGCTCTATCAGAAACGATGACGAGCGAAAAGGGGGCCGTCGATGAAGGAAGGTATGCGGCATATCTAGATGATATATTCCTTTGCAGAGCATACCTTGACGTTCTATATGCTATGTCTCGGTTCAATATTAGCACTGAATCTAATGGCATCGTCGACGGAACGGGAGAGATTTCGAAAGTGGAGGCTCAGGCGTTGATCTTACAAGGAGAACATGATAAATTAGTTTCAGCTGACGCTGCAAACAAGCTTACAGAAGAACTTGGCGATAAAGCGAAACTCGAGATTATTGCTGGAGCGTCACACTCTTTCTTGGAATCGCATCTCGACCACACTGCAAACCTGGTAAAAAGCTTCTTAAACTCTAAATAATAGCTTAACTAATTGAGTAATAATTTGAATTGTCAATCAGGTATTGCGTTGAAAAGTTTGTTGTGTTACCAGTTGTCTATTTGCGTATTGAGAGAGTTATTGCAGAAAATTAACCATACTCCACAGCCACTCTAGTATAAACCCTAAAAACAAAACTCAACTATTCCTCCTTGATAAGATATTCTCTCTTCTAATAACAAAGTCACATGGAAAGGAATATGGATTTTGTTTTAAATGGAATACGGATAATTGCTTTTTCCACCTCTATGTGTCCTTGAAGCAATGAAATTAAGAAGATAACTCGAATAAGCCAGAAGTAGAGGAAAAATTGCCTTTATCTTACAGATCTGCTGCTTTTCATTGAGATATGTTTAATTTTATCGTTTTGTAAAATGCAGTTTTACAAAAAGAATAACTTAACAAACAAACTGAAATATTAAAAAAGAAACTTCATCAACATGAATTCAATTTCTGCAACTGGAAGCAATCGAAATCTCTGGGACGACTGGACTCTCTTCAAGAAAAACGAGATCACCAACCCTTCACTGCAGCTGAAAAAGCAGGGAGCAACCTTCAAAAACGAACAGTTCAGCGAGTTCACTTACCGATCCTCACTAAAGAGCCCTCCTAGCATGCAAGAATTTTACGAATCCGTCCTTAACGGCATTATCAAGCGCCATCAGCTCGGACTTTACAAAGGTGACTATCACTACTACCAAGAGCTTCAATCAGCTCTCCATGAATTCATTAAACTTATGAACTTCCGAGCCGACATCCTCGTCGAAGTTTTCCAATCAATTACCAGCTTAAACTTATCCAAAGAGCAGTTCCCCAACATCGTCCTTCCTTGCGCTGCCTGTGGGATGTTTATTTATATCAATTACCACTGCAAGAAATGTTTCTGTGCGTTCTATTGCGACAAAACCTGCAAGAAAAATCACAAGACGAAGCATGATGTAGAATGTCCTTCGAAGATACAAATCACGCCGAGTATCTTATATGCCTTACAAGTTGAAATCCATTGTGGTGGTGACCTTGGAGAGGACGTTCAGATCTTCTTCGAATACGAGAAGAGAATCAGTTTGAAGTACCGCGGGATGAAATTCCTTGAGAACCTTTACAAAATACTGCTGAAGAACAGATGGTTGAAGAGCAGTGGATACAATCCGGTTGAAGACAAGGAGTCAAATTCGATAATATTGAAACAGAACTCACAGAAAAAAGAGGAAGAAAATGAAAAGTCGGAGGAGGGTAACAATGCCGATGTTACTGTACAGGGTGAAGAAGACCTGTATCTGAAAATGCCTGTAATCCAAGAATTGAGAGTGATTTTCTTGAATCAAGGCGCTATATTACAAGATATCATTAAGGAAACTTATGAGCTTTATACTCATTATATTCATATTTACTATTTCCCAGCATAGCATGAAGGAGTTGACAGACAGTTCTATGACTAAATTGAGCGAAATTACCTGTAAAAGTCTTTCTTCATGGCTGTCCTCTGACTTAATGACTAATAGAATTTGAATATACAGATACAAAATTGCGTCATTAATATTTTTTGATAGGAAGCCTTGATTTGTTTCTTATTTTTCTTATTATTATGATGCAACTTAGTCACAGATGATGAACAAAAATAATGATCTCTCCTTTCTATTCTCAAATAAATCATTTACTTAGGCGTTGCAATATTTGCTTCAATCTTTTATCTCTGGATGTGCATTTAAACGTGAGTAGGGTTATTAGTGGAGACTTTAACTGCTGAGGCTGACAAAACATAAGAAAGATAAGAAAATATTTAATAAATTCAATTAAGGTTTCTTATTTTCAAAGATAAATCTCAAGCCCCGGTGTCATGTTAAAGAGAGGATTGACGACTTTGAGCAAACTTGGCAAAGCTCCAGTGGCCTCGCTCTACAGCTACCCAACTATGTTCTTCGCCTCCGACGCCAAGGATGTCTCAACCCAAGTTAAGCAGCCTGAAAAAAAGAAAGATATTCAAGCTTATATTGACGGACAACTCGTCACCCGCACCCATTTGGTCCTTAAGAAATCAGAAGACATCGACGCCTATGTTATCAAGACCATCAGAAACTATTTCAGAACCACCAACAAGCAAGGACTCACATTAGAGAGCACTTTACAAGACCACGGTCTTGATAGTTTGGATAGCATCGAAATCTCCATGCAAATCGAAGAAGACCTTGGATACGTTATTTCAGCTGAAACGCTCCCTGTGTTGCAGAAGGTTAAGCACTACTCTAACTACATTAAACACATTGAAGCCTACAAGGAAGAATCAAAGCACGCTCCACTTGCATAGAAAGAGAGAACCACGTAAAGAGACCCGAGATAAAGCTAATTTAGAAACATTGACTTGGAAGAAATAAATATTTTTGAGATGAGGGTCAAGCATGCGTTTTTCTCGTAAATTTGTTCTTGCATTCGTGCATTATATACAAACAAATCGAACTCTCTAGTATAAAAACACAAATCGATAGAGATTTGAAACTATCTACCTAACCGAATGAGATTCTCAGTGAATGAATAATTTAGGAGGACCTCATCTAGGGTTAAGACATTTATTGGATATGATGAGGTAATTACGACCTGCTTAGAGCAGATTTAAGTTCAGACATGACAATTTCATTATTCCAACAGAACTCGAGCAAGAATCCCGAAGAAAGCTCATAAAGATATTGAATAACAAAAATATAGCCTCTCACAGAGTCAAATGTTCACAGATTTAAGAAACTAAGTTGTATAAAACTTATTACATTTGTAGAATGTTTGTAATTGTAGCTCATTGATACTTTTGAGGAATGAGAAATATTTTCATCTCTCTTGCTTGCACTTTCATTCTTCATTTTTATTTCACTAATGAAAATATTAGAAGTCTATAGAAAATTATTTATTTACTGAATTTCTCCCGCATGAGCAGTTTATTTGAAATCAATCTTTTTTCTTCTCCAGGAGCAAAGACCATTGCTGCTTTATTATCAATTTTCATGTGCACTGGCTGATTTAAGACAGCACTCAACTCATTCTGAAGTTTAGATAAATTCGCCGTTGTTACTTTAGATTTTGCATTAAGAACCAGAGCGTTTCTCTGGCTTTTAAGCATTGTTTCTATAAGTGGTGACGCTGAATGGCTACTATTGACCGTAGAAACTTTTCGAGGAGTCTGATCGGTGCTCAGATTCCCTGAAGGGTTGTTTCTGCCGAGCAGAGGCGGTGTGACATTATCCCTTCTATCCCGATTGTATTTGAGTAAATTTGACTGATTGGATAAAGGATTGAAATCCTTCGTGAGATTAATCATCACTTTCTTTGACGGAGTGGCATCTCCGTCACCTAGCCCTACCTTTATTCTGGCAGACTCCTCTCCTAGAACGGGCTGATTCGATCTTCCTTTAGAATTTTCCTTTACCCAGTTAGGACGACCCGAATCCTGTTGTTGCAGAAGAATTGGGTTGTAATTGAGAGGTCTCTGACTGCTGATATTCTCTTCTTGCTCGGCATTTCGGAGCGGATTATTTCCCATGAACATCTTTTCAAATTTTGCATGATTCTCGCCTCGCTGCACATATTGTGGGAAAGGATTGGAAGATCCTTTATATTCTTCTGGAAAAGTAGTCTTCTTGTTTTCGGTCTTCTGTGGAGGAGGTATCGCGTTGTTCTTCTCTTTAAATTGTTGTTCCTCTATAATCAGGACCGGAGACTCGCTTCTATGCGCAAGATTTTTGTCCGGGATTTGTCTCGAAGGCATATTCTCTCCAGCAACTTTTCGATTTACAAGGAACCTTTTCATGGGTATTGTGTTCCCCTTAGACATGTCAGGAATACTTGAGTGCTGTGGAGGAATTTGCTGTGTAACTCGGAAATTTTGAGAATTGTTGAGTACTTCTCTCTGCTCGCCTTGATATTTTTTGGGAGCTGGTGACGCATGTTGCTTCTCGAATTCATGAATAGGAGCTTGCCTATTTTGAACTGCCTTTATTTCGGCTTGTCTGTTTTGAAGGAACCGCTCCATAGGATATGTTTCAAGCTTATTTATCTCTGGATTCACGACTTGTATCTGCGGGATTTGTTGCGAAGTTTGAAGATTAAGATGTGGTTGCTTGCTGTTTTTCGCTACCATTTCCGACGGATTTTCATTCCTAACTGCTTGATTCGGATGGTGTGAATGAGTTATCTGGTCGTTGGAACGAAGAGGGGGATTTGCAGTGACATTTGGTTTTTGTTGCGGTGACATGGCTTCAGGGTTGCCTTGGGTCTGGTTAATTAGGACCGCACCCAGAAAGTCTCCGTCTTTGCCAAGCTGTCGAATTCTCGAAAGAAAACTTTGTTTTGATCCTCCCTTTAGAGGAGACGAAGGAGACTGTCCCTCTGGAGAGCCAACTTGATCCTTACTGCCGTCTTTTCCTGTTTTTAATAAACTAGAAAGAGCTGAATTCAATTTCATTGTCATTCGAATTCTTTTCACTACCCGAGTGGTAGTAGGCTCTTGGGTCGTCTGCTTTCTTCTTAGGGGTGATCTTGGAGACGCTGCCTCTTCTTCTTCTGGTTCAGGATCAAACATCGCCTTTATCGTATTTAAAAAATCTTTCGGATCCGCATACTCTTCGACTAATAATTTCTCAGTTTGTTGAGGATTTATTGCTCTTCTGATCTTCGGTTTAGTTGGGTGAGGATCCTTTATTTCCGACTGGAGCTGAAGAGTCTGGCTATAAACTTTATCTGCGAGATCGCCAATTGCCTGCTGGCATTGCTATTAATGATAAAAAAGATAAATTGTAGAGGAATTGGGGTAGGTTACGGCTAAATTTGTCGCTCTTTTCTGCATTTTTTTCAGGACAATCCGGAAATAATACATTTTGTCGAGCCTGGCATTCATTTTTTCCTGAATATCATCCATTAGATAGGTCAACGGCGTTGCTAACTCCGCGAAATGAAAGTCTCTATCGTCCAATTAAAAAATAATTACATAAATCCATTTATTATTATTTTGTTTCGTTACTTTCTCTGCTTTCTGAATGTTATAAGGTTATACTTCAATATTTCAGCCCCAGTATTTAATTTATGTCTTGAATAATCGCCACGTTGAATCATTCTATGAAGTCGGTAGGCTGAAGCGAGCGTGCGGATCGACTGAGCCCTGAGGTCTTTCACTTCTTCAATCTTTTTATATTTATAAAAAGCCTTTACATTACAAACAACACCATCAAATTCAATCCACAATTATTTCAATTACTCTTTCTTCAGCCTGGTCAAACGTTGATGAGTTGCTCATCGCAACCACCATCAACGAAACCAAAAAAGCACCAATTATGGCTGCAATGATGATTACAGTCCTTCCAAGATGCGTCCTCGGGTAAAAATCGCCATACCCTACAGTTGTCATTACTGCTATCACACACCACAAGCCATTCCAAACGTAGTTCCAGTTCAACCCAGACACATATTGATAAGGCCTAAATCATTGGTAATCACCTAACTCGCTTCTAATTGATTTACTCTTCGAGGATTCTCGTAGCAAATCCCAAAGCAAATATAAAAATAACCAAACCGCCACCGGTAATGATATACGGCTTTGTTTTAACTTCTGCTTTAAGGGCAAACTCAGGACCGCCTTCACAGCAGTTTTCATTGCTAAATATCCAACAGTGTTATCATATCCTTGTTAATGGCTGCGCGGTATTTTACCATATTTCTGTTGATTTATCGCCGTTCCACACTGAATACACAGTAACGACTCTGAAAATCAGATATACTCGACCAATCAGCACGATCGTGAATAGCGTATCAAGTCTTTTCGATTAAAACATAATTTTGTCAATCGAAAAAATGGGTTTTCTTACGTATATGTCAGTTGATTGCCCTGTTGAATCCCGATCCAGGTGTAATTCACATAAGGTGGCAGATGCAATAAAACGTAAAGCATTTCAATGAGAAGAAGCCATTTCAACCTCGAATTGCACAGTGTCGCTGCCAATCAAATCAGACAATTGTCACAACACAAAAAATACTTCCAACTCTCACTTCTCTTCTCGATCTTTTGTATTTGATTAGAATCGCATATCTTAACACCAAAAACACCTCTAGTTGCAGTTATAAAATCAGATTATTTCAATGTTTTACCAACTATTATGGTCCCAAGCGACACCAATGCTCTCATAGCCGATTGAGCAGGCTCCTCCGGTACGTTTTTCTACACAAACAAGTGAAAATTCAAGCATCGAAAGTGGGACAGATGGAGAATACCAGTTGAAATTTGCATATCTTAAAATTATTCTTTGTTGCACTCAGACAGTCGTAAGTCTCTTGTAGACCTTCTGAAAGATGGTCGTGGTATAAAGTACTCTGTTTGAAGGAATAAGCAGGAAATTAAGCATCAATTGTTGACTTCTGTCGACATTATCAGTATTCCTGAGAGTCCAACTATTGCCGCGATATAGTCGCAGATTTTCATTTTCGTCTCAATGGATTTGATCATCGCTGACCTTCTCTGGTCAGACATAAAGATCTCCCTCATTTTTGGCTATCTGCAACGCTAATTCTCTTGAATATCCGAGGTAAAATTTAATTAATTTAGCTTACAAGGTGTCTAATTTGGAGCACTTTCTACCTTACATTACTTTTTTCTGAGAAATTCTCTTGTGTGAATAAATTACCCTCTGTTATTTCAAGAAAGTACGTGGCATTAACTTTTGGATTCTAATGAGGGTTCCGAAAAAAATTTAATTTGTTTCATGCTCATTCTTAATCCTTGCTTTCCAAACGAATTGAAAAAAGATACTCTCGGTAGCCTAATTTTATTTTAGATCATAATGAGAACTATTCAAATCCTATGTATAAGTGAGGTTTGGTATGTGTTTACTTAAAGGAGATCCAGATTCATTATCTTTATTTATAAAATTATTTTAGTTTCGAAAATAAATCAAAAACCCTTCTTTGGAGTCCTGTAGTGATCGTATTGTGGTACCTTTCATTCTATATTCGTTAAATGAAATGAGCACTGCAATTAGCAGAGTTGCCAAAGATCAAGTAACAAGTAACAGCCTCGGTTCTTTGAATCATGGTAACTCATCCGCCTCTTGGGATGATCTGCTGCTATTATTGGTGGTTATAAGTCTTAGCTGAGAACATGTAAAGTATATACGAAGAAATTCTTATGTTTTCCACCAAAGACAGAGGCCATGTTAATTAGGATGGAACCTAAATGGAAGGAAAGTATAATATCAAAACTTCTGATAAAAAAATTAACGTGAAAAATGATGAATTCCGATCCCACACCACATGGGAAGCAGAGAGCATTGAAAGCTAAGGAGCTAACCATCCATTTTTAATCGTAGAGAAAATTTGTGAGTAATTAAGGAGAAAAAGTACTTATTTAAAGTTTACACTACGCTTCAAGCTAGATACTCTGGGAGTAGAGCCCGTTCTTGCGGTTGAAGCTAGTGACTGAGGTTTTTGAAGAATCTCATTATAGACTGGAGACTGTGGATCTTCGGAAGAATTGGCTTCATTAGATTTTTTTGCATATTTTTGGGCCAGCGCATAGATTTTCGAGTCCTTGAAATACTCAGCGATCGGGGACCTTGCACTTGATTCAATGATCGAATCTTTTTTAGTGACACCATATTCCTCAATAAATTCTTTCCCACATTTTTCGCAATGCTTCAATTGGCTGGCGATTGAATGACATCGACTCTTTTCATAAATCCGGGCTGTGTGAGCGCCGAACTTGCTTGATGAGACTTCTGAAACGCTCTGCACCGAGTTAGTCCGAAGAAAAATAGAATCTCCCTTTACTTCAGGCGCAGTCCCTATTAGAGATTAGTTAGTCAAGGAATGTGGAAAGCTCTCATTACCTTTTCTGCTTTGCAGATTCGAGAAATATTTCCTTGGGGTCGTTAAAGAGCTGTCTCGCGCTGTTTGTGTTCCTGATAGTACACCACTGTGCTCAGCTGTGCTGACTCGTTTGGAGAGCATTTGCCTCATGTCCCTCTGGGATAAAATATCTTTTGTCAATGCTAATGATGGTTGAGAACCCGAAGATGCCAAACGCGGACGAACTTCCTGGTTAAAATCGATACTCTTCGAACTAATAGAGTATTATTAGCTTCATCACCAATATAATTTCACAGATTATTACTTTCCAACATGTCTATTATTATTTTCATGCGAATTATAAGGGAGTCTGCCACTTGAATATTCAGTGTTTACAGGAAAATAGTTTTCTCCTGACTTTTGGGTTTCTTCCCTTGCAGAATATGGATAATTTACCTGAACAGTCATGTCTTGCTGGGCTGGATTGGTTTTCAGGTTCCTTATTGAATGCAATTCTGTTATATTCAAGGAAAACGTGTTCTTATGAAGTGTTTGAGCTCTCGCTGCCAACGTTCTAAGACGAGTGGTAGAACTGCCTGCTGAATCTTTGGGGGTGTCTAAATTGCTTTTCCTTTCAGATCGTTCAGTGGACATGAACTTTGGCTTTTCAACCCCAGTTTCATTTTTATGAATTAGGTCTAAATTTAATTTAAGTTCTGCTTTCAGAAGCACTTGCTGCTCCTTTTGAGTAGTTGAGCGAGCAGGTGTAGCCGCGCTCTCGGATCCAGTTCTTCTGAAGTAATTATTTTCTAATGGTGCTATAGCGATTTATAGGCTCGAGATGAAATGAAATAATCGTTTACTTCTGCTTGTCGAAGGAATCCTGAGTTCGATGCTGTTGAGTTGTTTGTTCAAAGATGGCTCATTGCTGTTTTCAGTAGTGCTGTTTGATTTGAAGTGACCAAACGTCAAATTTTCATGTGAAGATGGGCTGTTTGGGTTGTTATTAAGCCGATTTTTGGATATAGCTGAAATCGCGGATCTTTGAGACTCAAAGATTCTATCGCTTTGGAAATCGTCATTATTCAGAGCATTAGGAGTTTTATGTCTCCGGATTTCATTATCGATGTCTTTTAATTTGAGAATAGAGGGTTGAATGTTATTTTTCCTGTTGAGTGGGCTGCTGGGATTGTTAGATTCCAAGAACTTAGAGTAGTTCACCCCACTTTTGGTCAGATCGAGCACTTTTCGAGAGTCCGAGGGGTCAGATAGCTTGGCTCTGTTTTCTCTGGTTGAAAATGGAGGATGTCGATTCGAATCGACAGTTAGTGCTTCACGATCAGCCTCTGAAACTACTCTTCCAGTCGAAGCTGCTGAAGAAAACCCTTCATTTCTCTCATTTCCGACGAGAGCGAGAGTCAGTTTCGGTTTAGACTGTGGGCGGGCTGCCTTCGAATCGTCTTGGTATGCTCTCAAAATATTTGTAAAATTCGATTGCTGATCTCGTGCGCAAAGTTTATTCGTTTCAGTAAAGCTTGGAGTCGCTACCGTAGGGCCTGAAGAATTATATCTACAACGTAATATTACGCTAGGATTCAATGAAAAACCAATATTTCATACCTTTGGAAAATCGAACTAGATGCTCTAGTAGATCCACATTCCGCCGTGGGTTTCATCATCATCCCTGCAGAGAGCTTCCTACTAGGGGATTTCTCTCTTGAAGTAAGAGCATATTCTTTGCTGCCATCAGTATCACTAAGAAGCCGAGACGTCAGCCCTGAGGCCGTGGGATTCGTCTCTTGTTGGAGAGATGCAGTACTCGCGCTTTGTTTCAATAAGAACCCGGGCTGCCCATTTACTTTTTGCGTCTTTGAGGCCAATGACTGCTCACCGAGAGACGCCAGCGATTTTTGTGTCCATGGTTGCTGAGAGTCAATTGCTCTAGTTACCTGTCTATCTATTGCAACCGGAATCGTTTTCTTCGATGAAAGAGAATTTTCAATACTTCTTGACTTGTCTTGTCTGCTGGATTGAGAATTCAGCTTTGGAGGAATCTCTATAAATCCCATTTGGTCTTCTTTACTATTATTATCAAGCTCGTTGCTCTTACCGTCTTTCTTAGCCGGGAGTCCTATGGCAGATATATCATCTCCAAGTGAAGGAATTTTTTCGGCTTCTGATCTTCGAGTCGTGAGTGGAGTAAAGCTCCAATCGTCCAGAACTTTGATCTCTGATTCCCTGCTTTTGTTAATCAAATTCTGAAGGATATACGACTCTTGCCTTCTCAGCATCATTTCTGTCTTTAATTCGCTGTTGAAAAAATATTAATTAATTAGGTGTTATCAATGTCTTTACTTAAATGCTTGATACATCCTCTTAGCCATTATCTTTTCGACGATTTTAGCCAAATTAAAGACCCATGTTCGATATTCTTGAGTTGATCTCTCTGATTCAAGTTTCGAGAGGCTTGATGCACGATCTTCCTTGAAATATCGCGCTTGTTCGGATATTTTGCGATATATTTTCAGCTTTGTAAATGATACATTGAGCAAGAACTTCGTCTTAGTCTTGAGAAATAGTTCCATGTTTCTGACGAAATATTCAGCGTTCCTTGATTGCAAGAGCGATTTAATCTCATTAAGTGGAGTTCTCTTGTAGTCTGCTAGCACTCTAAACGAATCTTTGAGAATCAACCTTCTCAAACGCTCTTCTAAAGAAAGCAGTGCTTTCATTAAAACAGTTCCCCTTAATTTCATCGCTTCTTGCAATTTCCGAAGAAGCTTTAAGCTCAGATCATTCTGGTTGAGTTTTCGAAAACCAAATGATAGAGCTCTTATATTGGCAAGCCTTAGGATCGAATCAAGTCTCTCTGCTAACAATATCATCTGAGTTGGACTGAACTTGTATCTGGTATAAAATCCCGGAGTTTCTATGTGGTGCACTTTGGATTCAGTTTGACTGGATTGGCTATTCGCTGCACCATCTTGTTCGTTATGTTTAGACAGCTCTCGTCTCTCATTTCCCTCCATTTCACTCAATTTTTTTTGGACCTCCAGCTCTTGAGCCTGGCTAAAATATTTGTATAAGCTATATTCTTCTGGGAGGCTTGATTCGCTCTGTCGAGATTTAAGTTGTACAGATTGTACTATGTCCAAATCTATAGAGTGGCTGACTTTCCTTCTGGAATCAAAATCTCCAGATCTACCTTTTGACCTTAGTCGATAAGACTCTTTGTTTTTCTCAGGTTCATAGGACTGTATGCTGGGAATATATTCTATTAAGCTGATTTCTTGTACTCGGTCGGTATCTCGGGCCTCTTTAAACTTCTCATTATTAGTTCCGTCTTCTCTATTCTCACCATTATTTTCAAAACTTTCGTTGTTGGGCAACTTCGATTGTCCGTGAAAGTCAATTTGTTTTATATATGGACTAAATTTATCTTTCTGGAGCCTTTTTGGTCTCGCAGGTTCGAAGAGAGTTGACAAATTCTGGACTAAAATGCTTTGCATAATCTCAAAGAAGACTTTGCACTTATTTAATCTGATATGCTCTTGCTCTTCTTCTTCCTCTGTTGGCTTATGTTTTTCAGCAAGCTTCAGCTTGCTCTCGATTTTTCCATACTGACTTGATTTTGAGTTCAAGTTTTGTTGAAAGAAATTTCCAAATGCCTGCTTCTCACCGTAACTCTCATTAATCGGAAACGACTCAGAGTCTTTTTGAGCACTTCTCCTTTGTATCTGCTGCTTCAAAGCATTATTTTCTCGGCTTAAGAAATCAATCTCTTCATTAGTGACATCTTCATTTTCATTATCATCATCACTGCTGGGTTCTTCACCAACCCTCCGCATTGATGTAACAGAGTGACTCAGTCTCGAACCGGACCCAGGCGGTTCCGATCTCATCGATATGGGCGAATAGGCTTCTATGCTTCGCTCGTCGCTAAACAGTTTTACCTCTCTGGTCTCAATATCTCTCCTCTCTTCAGCTTTCTGACGAGCAAAATCTTTCAATTGCTTGAAGAACGGCAGCAAAAAGAATCGTGAAACTAAGTGCTGCAGTTTCTCAGAGCCTTCTCTGATCCTTACTCCTCTCTTAATTGAAATCTCCCAGGAGCTCTTTAACATTTTGTAGGCCCTATACAAAATTTCTCTCCTTCTCATCTTAACAAATTTCTCGAGGATTAGACTAAAAGCTCTCGCGCTTGCTTTCTTCTGCATCCTACCCGCTTCTATTCCACGTCGTGACATCCTATCAGGTGAGGTATTTAGCGATTTATATTGCTGATTGGTAACTGCAGCTAACTGGATTCTGAGAAAAGCCTTCTCAAGAACAATCTTCTTCCTCAGAAATATTATCGAGATAAAGTTTCTAAACGTGTTCAGAGCGATTTGATCTCTTTTTGTTTTGTCTCTCCAGATCATCAAATATCTATGCATTTTCCTTTCTGTGTGAGCTTTCCATTTGCTGATGATCCGAACCATTTTCTGCTGCACTTTAGGGTCAAAAGTCCTCCAGTTTTTCAGATTTTCAAAAGCATAATAAAATTCCCGCTTCAAAGCCCCTTTATAAATCCGCACAATCTGGTAACACGAATGCTCATACCTCAGATACTTCTCTACCTGCTTATCCTTAAAGGCTGCCGTTTGGTTCATAAAAATTTTGTTTAACTTGGCAAGTTTATTTCTTTTGACACTCTCTCTTTCACTCAATTCATCAAGGTTTCCGCTTGAAGGCCCAGGAGAAAAAGACCTCACATCAGGAAGGAGATTCGCCCTTCCGTTAGACACAACTTGTTGATCGTTTAGTAGGGCTTGACTTGACCTGTGCTCTCCCGTTGATTTCATGTTTCTGTTTTTCCTATAAGCGAAAAACTGCGAAATCTTATTTCTGTAGCTGTCACGTGTCTGTGCTTTATCAGCAGAACCATATCTGGCCTCGTTTGGATCAACAGTGGCGAGCTTCAAATGGTAAAAAGCAGATTCTTTATGCTTGAAAATAAAATCGCTGAGCTTTTTAACGCCACTGCAATATTTGTCCCGAATTGCAGGATCGCGAACCAACAGTTTGGCCCTTGCAGCTTTGAGTACAGCTTTTGTAGTTGCTGGCTTGGTCTGCTTCGGTGGAGAAACTAACAAACCCGAACGCTTTAGACTCGCGAAAGCGTCGTGAACTGTCCTTGCTCTGTTAAATACTAAATCGAGCGCTCTGAATATTTTTTGTGCAGCGAATGCCCTATCAACGGACTTCTTTGTCAGAGTTTTCTTAGGTTTTTCATCTGTAATATAAGATTTAATCGCTTCATAAAAGTCTTCGGGTCCTTCTGAAGCACTTTTCGGTGTAGCACTCATTTTCCGAGGCTGTCGAGGTCCTTTGCGCGAATTTCCGTATTGTGTCGTTAAAATATCAAAGAAATAGGCTTTTTTCAAATGAATGTTCTTCTTGAACAGTCTCAACATCTTTGCTAATGAGATCTTCTTCCGCAAATACTGATTGAATTTCTCTTGTAGTCTCATAAACGCAAGCTTTAACATTCTTATCCTGGCCTTATTGAACACCTTCTCATAGGTCACAAATAAATATAATATATTCTCGCTGTTAGTTTTTGCGGAGGGTCCTTTATCAGCGTCATTTCTTTCCTCCAGCTCGAATTTCTGTTCGAAAGTGTATAAGATAAGAAAACTAAGGTAAACTTACGACGGTGTTAGATTTTTTTGTAGCAGGCTTCAAATTCATAAAAAGCTGTTGGGATATTGCGTTCGATATTCAAATATCAGTTTTATTTGATTGAATGCGAAATAATTAAACTTTCTTTGAGTTGTTACTATTATCTCATCTCGAGTGGAAACTCAAAGGAGAGTCATATAATCTTCCATCGCTTTTTAATTAGATTTGGATTCAATACACAAATTGTAAATCTTTTCAGAAAAGTGACACGGATAGATTGAGCATATGACTATTCAAAATACATGCTGCTTAAGATCTGAATAGCGCCGCGCCTGAAAAAAGTTGATTCGTGACGCTCGTTTTGGTTTATTGGAAGTTAATGTCCTCGTTCGCTCTAAAAGCGTAGCCTTTATAATCCCATTTCGAGTCAACAATGGTTGGTTCTTCAATTCTGACTCCGTTTTTATCAACCACAGCGATTTGGATTCTAACAAATAGGTATTAGCAAATTCAATCTCACGGAATGTATTTTACTTATCAATGGCATTGCAATCTCTGTAGAAAAGGACTGTAAAGCATTTCTTGATGATATTCTTAGCTTCCTCTTCGCTCATGTCAGGTTTCCAATCGTTGTGAATAATAGGAGTCGCAAAGTATCTGGCGAATCCAGTAACAATGTGGGTGTTTTCGAATTTTGTTCCATATAAATCGACATAAGAGAGGAATCTCTCGCCGTTAGTGTAGCCTCCAATAACATTTTGGCAGTAGAGAGGGTCCATCTTGCTTCTCTTTGCATAAGTCAATCTCGCTAACAAGGGACAGTTAAGCCACAACATCGGGAAGGGACTTCATTACCCAAATAGTTAGCGTAGTCCTTTGGAGAGTACTTATTCTTGTCGTCGTAGTTCTTAACATCACGATCGATTTCTCTAAGTTTGCTGACGATTTCTTGGAAATCGCTGTATTCTCCGCTTGAAGCTAGAGAGGAAGAGGAAGAGAGAGGCATTATGGAGGGAAGAAATGTTTGATTTTACAGATAATGGTATCATCGCTCACTTTTACGATGCGCTCAGCGCTTTTGAATTGAAGGATTCTGCCGCCATAAGAGAGACCGGTGTCAGAAGCGATCATGACGCCGTCTTTGTAGAAGAGTCCGATGACAGAAGTACCGATTGAGACTGGGCGACTGGAAAAAAGATTAGCGATTTTTGTTGAAAATTAGAGAGAGAGACGGGAGAAGTAGTAAAGAGTAAAACAAGACTTACAGTGTTCTGTAGATTGGCTCCTTGTTCTGTTGGATGTCGAAAATCTGCTTGTCAGAGAGCTTTTGGGTGTATTCCTCTTCCTTCTTCAAGATCTTTAACATTTCGAATGATTTTCTTCTACTAAATGATTTATTTTTTTCTGAATGTGATTATAGGAAAAATTGAAAATTTGATTTATCTCCAGTCTTGGAAGACAAAAAATATGACCGTGTTGAAATTGACGTACTAGTTTTACATTATTCTCAAAATTCACTAGTTGAACATACTCTACCAACTTGATGTCTGCGCTTAGGGTGGAACAGTTGATGAATGTTCAATTTATTTGCAACGATTATGGTATCTGCAACAAAATACACTCAGATTCATCAACTTCAGACATTTCATCTACCTTAGAAATAATAGCTCACTGTTGTTGGTTGAACTCTCGAAAAGGAAAAAATAATTAGAAAGGATCAATCTTATGATTACTTGTACCTTTGAATATTCTATTCAAGCCGATACGGACTGGTAATTAAGAGAAATCTACCCTTATTCTCATCTTGAAAATAGAGTGCTTTATATTTCTCAGCGTGGGTGGGTGAATATCGAATATTACGATATATTTTGTTGATTCTCTCAAATTTTTTCTAAGTTTGACTAATAAATCGATAAGCACTGAAATAATTATAGCTTGCGTTGTAAATTTTAAATATCGAAGAAAAGAGAAAAAATACAATAAATAAACATGGATCAAAGGAGTAGGAGAGAATCTTCTGACAATTTCGATCAACAGAAGGCAGATGAAGCTTGGGGCTTCCTTGAAGAAGGCATCACCAGGATATATGAAAAACAGTCGGCCACTCTGAGCTACGAAGAACTCTATCGGAACGCGTATCATCTCACACTTCACCGCTACGGAGATATGACATACAAAAACCTCTCACAAGCACTTGAAAAGAACATTTTTAAATATTTCCAGAAACTGAACGCTCTCCAAGACGAGGACTTCCTCGTCCACCTTCAGAACGTTTGGGCTGAAGCGAAAGTTCTAATCAGAATCATTAAAAACATTTTCCTCTACATGGACAAGAATTACGTTCCTTCCAAAGACAGTAGCGTGAAACCCATAATGATTCTTGGCTATGAAACATTCAAAAAACTTTTGCTTACAAAAGAGCATCAACTTTTCGATAAATTTAAACGAGAGATACTCAACATCATCAAGAGCGAAAGAGACGGATTCCATATTGATCGCATCTTAGTGAAGAACCTGTTGTATATGCTAGTAACCTTCTTTTCTTATATCCTGATAACTGATCTTCGAATATTATCTAGATCGAGTTAGGAACACAAGCAGTCCGTGTAAAACCTAACACAGTGTATGGCTACTCTAACCACGCACGAGACAACGCAACTATAAAAGAAGTACCGAGCAAAGAAATTTATAAAAATTATTTCGAAGTGGATTTTTTGGCTGAAACGAAGCAGTATTACGAAACTGAGGCTCAAAATCTGATTCGCGGTGTGACTTGCTCTGAATACATCAAGCAGGCGGAGAAGAGACTGAACGAGGAGAAGGATCGACTGGGATTCTATCTCGACACTTCAACTGAGCAGCCGCTTATTTCCGTCTTTATCAGCGCGTATATCATTCAAAACTGCAAGGCGTTGGTCGAGATGGAGAACACGGGCTTGCTATTCTTGCTTCAAGAGGAAAAATACGACGAGATTAAACGCATGTATAAACTTTTTATTTCAAGCAACGAAAGCTTCGAGTTGTTTTTGAAGTCAATCACAGCGTTTATCAATAAGAACCTGGAAACGTTAGTCAGCGAAGAAGAAAACAAGAAAGATGCGCTGAAAACGGTGGAAAACATCATTGAATTTCACTCAAAGGTGATGAGGATATTGAAGAGCGCGCTGGACGTCGACACCAAGCAGCAAAGGCATTTCCATAAAATCGTGAAGGACACTTTCGAGTTCTGGCTCAACAAGAACCAATCGCTGAGCTTCAATCTCAACCAATATATCGACTACTGTCTGAGAACCTCTTTCATTTCAAAATCTGAAGTCGAAATTGATCAAGGCCTCAATAAAATAATCGAAATATTCAAGTTCTTAAACAATAAAGACCTGTTTGAGAAATTCTACAAGAACTTCCTCAGCAATAGGCTCCTCCACGACAAATCTCTCAGCGAGGACTATGAAAAATCAATGATAGAGAAACTTCGAAAGGAATGTGGGCCGTTCTATACAAGCAAGTTGGAGATAATGTTCAAGGACATCACGATCTCCAAGCAAACAATGTCAGATTTCCTCACATGGTACGTCACAAAACAGGAGAAGACGAGCACTCCGCTTGACATCGACATTCGAATTTTAACTCAAGGGAGCTGGCCGATCTCGGAAATAACGAGCTGTACGTTGCCTCAAGAAGTGAAGCCTTTTATTACGCAGTACTCGATGTTTTATCTCAAAAATAACATGGGAAAGAATATTACCTGGGCGACGAATTACGGTACAGCGCAAGTCCGTGCGAATTACGCTGAAAAAAAGAAAGAATTCGTTATGACGACCCACCAAATGTGCGTTGCAGTACTATTCAATGAAAAAACTAAATTCTCGGTGGACGAAATCCAACGCATGACTCAGATCCCTTTCGATGAGCTCAAGATTTGCATTGAAGCCATGTTAGCCATCAAGCTTTTCATAAACGAGTCCAATGGCACAGATATTACGAATCGCGATGTCATTGCTTATAATCCAGCTTTCACACATAAGAGCTACAAGATTAAAGTGCCTGAGAAAAGAAAGAAGGGCATCGATAAGAACGTGGAAGAGACGCTAGTGCAGAGCGTTCAATTGGAACGGAAACATGCTGTAGAAGCGGCGATTGTGAGGATAATGAAGTCTCGAAGACTCATGGAGCACACGCAGCTCGTAGAGGAGGTGATTAAATATTCCTCGATAAACCAATTCACTCCTGATGTGCCGTTTATTAAACAAGTCATCGAAAATCTAATTAGCCGTGAGTACCTTGACCGAAGCGCGGATAATAGAAATGTTTATGTTTACTTGTCGTAATTACTCGTCATACTCGTTAGGAGTTCACTTTTTAATTCTCATTAATGTAACGCTATCATGTCTCAGCCGTCTGCCTATGATCGCTTGTAATTTCAACTCCTGCTCTTCATAAAGAAAGATTAAGGATAGCTAAGTTTTCAAAAAACAAAGTCACATTGAATAATTTCCCGCTCTGTTGAATATTTATTCTTCTGCGTTTTAAAATTGTTCACAGTGAATCCTACAATACCTAAATAAATTCTTTTGAATTATCATATCTAGCATCGTTCTGAATGATATTTAATTGTCGCTTGTGTCCAATGAGCCTGGGAATGAGCAATTAACATTTTCAATTCGAAAAATAAAATCAATTAAATTTATCAATAGCATAACAGATGATCTTCTGGCTTCGACTCAAGCTCGACCTCCTTCCCTGCATTGCTCAGGAAATCGATAAAGTCTCTGCAGAATATTTGAGTAACCCTCCCTCCAAAGCTACCATTTCCTCAACTTTATCTCTCAGGGCTTATTGAGAATCTCAAACGTGGCGATAAATCAGCCTTGCAGAATATTTTGGTGATGCAAGCAGCGATTAAGGCCAGGATTGAAGAGATCGATGCTTTCTATGAGAAGAACTATACTGACTACCGCATTGCTTATTTTGAAAAACTAAAAATAAAGCTAAGAAAATTGCTTTACACCTCCATTGAAACTGGAATCAAGACACCTGAGCCAGCTCTCAACTCTCATCTCAAGTAAAAAAAGCCTATTATCTCAAAGAAAACTGAGATTTTCAAGTGACCCCTTCCGAAGTGTTGAGAATACTCAATCTGGTCCTTATTCGAGGAAGACAGACGCTTTCGCAAGCGAAGAAGAAAAAAGTATTGTCTGCTGCTTAGAGAGTTTTTTCATTTATTTTTATCAAGTGATGACCAGCGGCACTCGACCGATGAGCAGCCAGCAGTTGCAAGGCCAAGACGTTTCACCTACTCGATCAGCCAAGATGGCCAGCTCGTCAACTCCTTTGGTAAACTGCCTGACTAAACTGTAAAACAATGAATGGATTTGAGTAGAAGGGCAATGAGTTTGGTGAAACGAAGACAGGCGGACGTACTATCACAAAGACTTCCGGTGTAGCAGATAGAAATCGCTCTTCTGGTAATCTCAAAGGGAAAGAAACAGCGGCGAGCAGAAGTGGGAAGGTTGAGGATAAATCAAAGAAACCGGTCGTAGAGTAAGACTTTTGGAAAGCGTGGTTGTTTTAATTTGCTTTTGTAGGAATCAAGACGAAATCGTCTTTACAATCAAAATGACGAAGGAAGAATATATGCAATTCTTACAAACTAAGGCGGCTAAAGGCAAGTAAATTGAGCAGCAAATAGCTTTTAAATAGCTCAATATTAATTATAATCTTTGTTTGCGTACTATGAATTTTCTTCCCAAATTCAGTCTCTCTTCTGTAAGAAGGATAGTTGAAATATCAAAGTCTGACCTTGGATTCAAATGAATGAGAATCATCATGGAATAAATAGTTTGGTTGAATCCCCAAAAAAAAAATATCAGGGATCTGATTACCAGAGAGTGCTGGTATTTGGACGTGAGAAAAACTTTCAATCAAATTTATCGATGTGATGAAAAAAATTGTAAAACCACTGAAAATGAACACATAGAATGACTCAGAGGGCCCTAACTAAGAAGAAAATTAGGAAAGTGACAATTGCTAATATCATCAAATTGATTCATATTTTATTTCAATAGCATTTTATGTTGGAAAAGTTGTTTACGTAGAATTTTTGCCTTATGATTTCCTTCTAATTTGGTAAATCTCTATATCAGATCTCCTAATGAGATCTCCTAATGATCAAACTTTATATTTTACTACTCTCATTCATATAGAGACAACGACGATTCTGTCAGAGAGCGCACTTCAAGCGCCAATACTCTTCGCAGAGCCATCTGTTTCAGCCATTAACTCAGTTTCACACTTTGAATTTAGCTCACTTTTCAGTCTCAAAGCAGCAATTCAGTTTTCTGAGTTTGCCCTCAGTTGTTTCAATGAACTCCTATTTAAGCGAATTAAAAGATATTTGACTCGCTTCACAATCTCTCTACGATTTTTTTACCCTCGCTTAAACTCTCTCAGCGAATTTTTCGCCAGACCGGAGTAGACTCATTGCCAATCTCATCTCAGAGTGCTTACTTTTTCTCATTAACACAGTGAGTTTTGCATTTCTCATATTCCTACACTATAAAAATAGCAAGAGCAATGCAAAATACAAAATAATTTCTTTTAATTATTGACTAAATCCTAAAAACAACTATGTCCAAAGCCGCCCAAACTAAGCCTGCCACCACCGCTGGTGCCACCAAGAAGAGCAAGGCCGACAACCCAATGAGAGAAATCAAGATCAACAAGCTCGTCTTGAACATCTCTGTCGGAGAAACCGGTGATA
>ENA-UOUE01000010-UOUE01000010.1-compost-metagenome-genome-assembly--contig:-NODE-10-length-119125-cov-17.434295_pt1 | contig 119125 bp, 82 predicted proteins | sample MGYA00238146_ERZ747223 | MGnify/ENA primary metagenome ERZ747223 (study PRJEB28781, sample SAMN06268865) | compost metagenome | isolation source: single cell | place: USA: California, Emeryville, Joint... | reverse complement strand
ACCCCTCTGATGATCAAGAGCTTGTGCACGAACTCTACTTGCGCAATCTATGTCATCGATGCCGACCAAAAGCTCTACAAGAGATACGGAAACGTCCTTGACGACGGCACCTGGTCCTTCCAAGGCGATTCAAACATGAGCAACATCGACCCTATCAGGGAAGACAAGTTCAACAACATCCTCACCAGCCACGGAATCACCTTCACTATCTCCACCACTAAGGACAACACCACCCGCTTCATCTTCGACCTCAAGCCTGATGACGCTCAATTCGCTCCAACCGACACCGTCATTGAAGTCGGTCAGCCTCTTCCTGATGCTGATATCGAATTTTTCAAGGGAAATGGTATCGAGAGAAACTTGATCGTTCTCCAAAGAAACCTCACCCAAGGCGCTTCCGTCACCACCATCTCCTTCGAAGCCAAGGCCGCCAAGCAAACCCCTGTCGTCAGAACCATTAACGCTGCTGACTTGAACCTCACCGCCATCTATGCCATCGAATCTGACCCAGTCATTCCTTCCTACCTCTATGTTTTCGCTGACTCATCCCTCTTGGCTTACAATGTCACCGACATCACCAACTGGACTCTCGTTGCCAACACCTCCATCCAAATCACCCCTGAAGTTGCCAGCAGCGGTATCTCTCAACTTGAAAAAAGATTGAACTCCCTCATGTTGGTCTCTCAAGGAAACAAGACCATCACCGTCTACGACGTTTCCAACATCTCCGCCATCGCCCCAACCGGCTGGATGCAAATCGATAGCACCGATGACCTCCAAGTCGATTTCTCTGACAGCCTCCCATACATCTACGTCACCCTCCCATTCCAACAGAACTACACTCAACTCACCATCTACGACATGAGACTCCTCAGAGAAGCCTCCAAGGCCAACAACGCCCGTCGCTTCGACAACATCTTCACCAACGCCACCTACTCCAACACCAAGTCCCTCTCTGTCTCCACCCTTGATAGCACCGCTGATATGGTCTTCTGGTACGGTATCAACGGCGATATCTACAAGTTCTACAGCCAACCTGGCGTCTCAATCACCATTCCTTCCGAATTCAAGGTCCTCGACGACAGCATCTTGACCCCTGGCAACAGACCTGGCCTTTATCAATACAGCTACGAATTCACCGTTCAACCTTACTGCGCTTCCGTTTCCGAAAACATCACCGTCAATGTCTCCATGAGCATCATGGTCCCAATGAGACCAGTCACCAAGCTCCCAGGCACTGATAACCAAGGATTGATCAAATTCTACCCTGGCCAACTCTTCAACGGTCCAATCACCAGCTTGAACATCACCAAGAACGCCACTGACAAATACGCTGCCCTCTACAACTTCACCGTTGTCCAACCACTCACCACCGGCTACAAGACTGACACCTTGTACGACATGGTCAACGAAGAAATCGTTGAGTCTTTCACCACCTTGGGAAGAGCTTTCCTCCTCCTCAACAGCTCAACCACCCAAGGAACCACCGCTTACAGAATCATCACTGTCAGCCTTCAAAACGCCAGCGACTCCGTCTCTTACACCTTGAACCAATCCAACGAAACCTGGACTGCCGTTGATTTCTGCTACGACCTTAAGGTCCTCCGTGACAACTCTGGCGACCTCGGCCTCGTTGTTGCTTGCGGATTGAAGAGCAACTCCACTCACATCAGAATCTTCGCTTACCCTAAGATTGGTGGAAACAGCACCGCCAAGACCATCGACGTCAATGCTACCAGCTACGTCGACGTCAGAAAGTCCGCCTCCAACTTCGATAACGACAACGGCATGAACGTCTTGTTCCAAGTCTTCGACATGGATGAAAACGAAGGTATTTTCATTCAAAGCACCTTCATTCCTCTCCCAGGACAGGACAAAGACCCTAAATATCAAATTAACTACACTCAAGTCAAGAGCGCCAGCGGCGACGCCCTCCCTGCCAACATTTCCATCATCAACTTTGTTGTTGGAAACTTCGCTACTGACCCTAACTACGAATATGCTATTGCTGCCTTGACCACTGACCACAAGGTCATCGTTGCTTTCATCGGAGTCGGTGGATCCATTGCTCAATTCATCGACCTCGAATCCACTCCTATCTTCACCAATGACAAGACTTTCGAGACTCCATTCTTCTCCGAAATCGACTGGGTCAATGACGAATGCACTGCCAACTCCACCAACGGAACCGCTAACCTCCTCCTCTTCTCCCCTAACTTCTACAGCTACAAGATCCAAGTTTCCATTAACAACACCAACGTCGCCTACAAGATCGTGAACGGCTATTCCTACTTCCCTAACTACCAACTCGTCGATGGTGAATACGACACCTGCACCAACACCCTCACCACCCTTAACAACAAGGCCACTACTTTCTCATCATACTGCTACATGATGCAATACTCTGGCAACACCACCTACGCCTCAAGTTTCAATATCAGCAATGGTGAATACCCAATCCTCGAGCCTATTGCCACTCGTGAGATCCCTTGCCCTTACCTCCTTTACATCGGCTCTCTTAACAAGGAAAGAATCAATCACACCACCACTCTCATCCCATATGTTCACGACGGTGTCATTGAAGCCAGCGTCGCTCAAAGCTTCTACTGGATGAACTTTACAAACACTTCTATCCCAGCCAACCCTGAAACCAAAGGATTCCTCTTGGTCGTTCAAGCACTTAACGACTACGCTGGAAACACCACCACCGCTTACTATCCATTCGGCTCTGTCCCACCAACCCCTGGTCCAAATCCTGGTCCAAACCCTGGTCCAAAGGGAGGTAGCTTGACTTGGTTGTGGATCCTCCTCGGTATCGTCGGTGTTATCCTCGTGATCGCCGCTATCGTTTGGGTCGTTAGAAATAAGAAACAGAGCGATGAAGCCCTCCTCGACCATCACGGAGAGCACAAAGACGTCAGCCTTCAACATGCCTAATCGCAGAGTATTAGACATTTGGGTGAAAAGAAATCTCTCTCTTTAGAGTATTAAAATCAGAATTTATAAAGCAATTTTCACCTGAAATTGACATATCTATAAGTTCATCATTACCTCTTTATTTAGACAGAAATCAAATAAGAGATGATATCTAGCCTAAAATAAAATAACCACGTCGCTAATTAGCTAGCCAGCTCTTCAATAAGTTACAACCAAGTGCTGTTTGGATAATAACTCACAGCATCATTAAGAAAAAAAAGAGGAAAATGAATAATTTTCTTTGCTGTGATAAGTGTATTGCTCTTTGCTAAGTTAGGCTTATTAAGATTTCCTGAGAGACTACGATGATGGTTGGTAGATTGAGCAAATTAAGGTCGAAATAAGAAAAATAAACAACAGCAATCACCACTGTTCGTTTGAAAAAATGTTAAGGAATGGTTGTTGAAATGAAAAAAAAGTGAAGGAAACATGAATTTACATAATTTGAAAAAAAAAAGAGTTAGCGAAGATCGTCTTCGCTGTGGCTGTGGCTTCGATCTTGCGCATACTCTCTAAACCTGCTCATCCTTGGAGACTCTTTATAGGAGTGTGCGGAGCTTAGCGGCTCTCTGTTATTAAAGGGAAACAGCGGCTCATCCGTCGAAACTCGATCTCCTGAGTCATAATGCGAATAGTGTATTTGATGCTCTTCCTCGTGTTTTCTCTCCTCATGAAGAAACTCCGGGTCGTCCACCCCGACCATCTTATGCTTTCTGAAGACCTTCTTGATCTTCTCGATGTCGTAGAAGTTATTCGCCACCCTTTTCTCGAGGTCGTCGATGTAGATTCTCAGTTTTTCAATCGCTTGGTTCTTGAGATCATCCAAATGGACCACTCGTACTCTGGACTGTGAGTTTATCACGTGTTTGTTTACCGACGCATAGAACTTCATTAACCTGCGCTGGCTTATTCGAAAATAACTCCAATACAGCTCTCTGAGCTGGTACTCGCTGAGCCTGGCTCTGAGCGGGAGCGCCTTGAAGTTATTTTTAATAAACTCGCTTTCTGTTTCTTGCAGTCGCATTGAGATGGTCTGCTTAGCTTTCCTCCGGATTTTCTTCCTGGTTTCGTACTCTTGCATGATGTCCCTCGCACATTGATCACTCCAGAGAACAACGTCAAGCGCGCCCTTCGCTTGGTCTAATCTCCCCTGGAATCTGTCCATTACCGTGTTAGGATTCACTAATTCTCGGAAATCTCGCGTTATCTCCTGGGTTTCACCCAACTGACGTTTTCGCCTTCGACAAACCAAATGCCAGGTCAGCTTAAAAAACTCGCGGATTGTTAGAGAGTGCTTTTCTTGAGAGGGAGCGCTTCGTTTTGTAATGATGAAGGAGTCGTAGAAGATAGTGACGAATATGTTTGTAATCACGAATTTGGTCATGATAAGGAACGGGTAGAAGAAGAAAACTATCTTGTAAGCGTCCTGATGTTTCCTCACTTCGTCAATTTGGAGATTGCTGATCCCGTAATACACTCCAAATAGCGTCCGGAACCCATTGAATAGGTTTGTAAAATCTCTATCAGTCTCTCCCAGGGTCATTACTAAGAAATACGCAAAGCAGAAATAAATAAAAACCATCACAAGGATCATGAAGAGAAGCTGCTTGATAATCCGTTTCAAGGTGACCGAAATGAAATTGAGATACGAGTTCAACGAGTAGCAACAGAGCAAATCGAGGGTCAAGAAGAGGATAATAAACGAGTCGCAGAGCCTCAGATGCCATTTCAAACCAGCAACCTTGGCTAACGCAGACAAAAACGAGTCCTGTGTTTCAGTGATAGCTATATCCTGACTGCTGATCTCAGCTGCTGACAGCACATTCTCAAGCGTCTCACGCAGTGGGGTTTCCTCTGCAATGTTTACGATTTGAAGGATGATATCGACAAAGAACAGCACGATCAATACGATTCTGCAGACTGCTTGGTAGGAGAAAAGATACTCAAACCTTCTCAAAATCTCGGGTTTTTTCTGAGATCGTTTATGCTTGTAAATCGCAGGGAAGTAATAGATGTAGATCTCGTACCATTGGCTGTAGACCTCGTTTTGTATGCTCAAAGTTTTGAATATCCTGAGGAAATATAGGAAAAATACGACGAAAATCAGCAGTTGTATAACGGCTGCGATGTGGTCTCGAGCGCTGTTGCGTGAAGTCAGAGGCGTATTGATTGCATTGAAAGTCAGAGAGCTAGCCATATTTCCAACGTTATCTACCGTGACTAGCAGGCGGAAATAAAGCGAGACCCTCTTCACGACGTTGAATAGAGGAATTTCAATTGACAGTGAGTTCAACGACGAGTCGATCAGTCCATCGTCAGTGAGATTTTGCATGGCATCGCTATAATTATCAAAGTCGATGTTCATATGATAACTTCTGTAGTTATAGTCGTAGCTGTATCTCCGCGCTCCGTCTTGACTCGCAATATCCCCAACGAATTCATCCGGAGCTGCTGCAGAGCCGTCCCAGTCAAAAGTAAACGGCAATGAGATATTATTCAACTGATTCAATGGTATATCATCGACAATTTGCGGTGATTTTCTCCTGATGTTCAATGTAACCTTGCCGAAAGCGACGAAATAATAATCGCCAATGAAGGTTCCACTGATCGTGGTCCCCGGAGTTGAGGTGTCATCCCCATACGTAAAGTTCTTCTTCGACGCAGCGGATGGAAGATCCACCAATAGCCACTGTTTCAGCTGCGGAATGCTGGTCAGATTAACAGCAACACCTTTATCGGAGTCTAATAACCTTAGGCCAGGAATGGCCTCTTGCATCCCAGTCCTCATATCAAAAGTCTGCAGGATATCATGCCGCCTCTCTGTGATGACGAGACAGCCAACGACACTCACGATGACGAAGAAAGAGGACCAGAATACCCTAACCAGCTTCAGGTTTGACTTATCACGGATTTTTTCTTGTAAATAATCGTTTGTGAACCTCTGGTGTTTCTTTTCATTCTCTTGCAGAGTCGCGCTGATATCCATGTTGAAATCAAACGAGTTGCCTCCAAGAAGCAGGTCGCGCTCGGCCTCTACCTGAAGGTAATCTTCTTCTTTTCTGATTCTTTCGTATCTTTTCTTTCTGAACCAACGCAGAAATCTCATGTAAATTTTCTCATGGAAGATTCCTTGAAGCCTGCTCAATAAATGAGGCGTTTCCTCATTTTTTGAAATTCGGAGTCGGAGCTTTTCTTCCATGGCTTTATGCCTTGTAAAGCTGCGGTATTCAGTAATGATGTATATCAAGAACAGATTGACCATAATGAAGCAGACGAAGAAGCTGAAACAAGCGAAATATATCCAAAAAGTGACATAATTCGTTCGTTTCATGCTCTCAAGCTCTCTATAATTACGCATAAGATTCGTTGATGCATAGAAAAACGCAAGGGGAAAAGAAGAGACTGATTCCACGCGCGAACCGAAAAGCATGTAACAACACACCGCGAACGCCGCTAAGATCACTATGAAAAGTCCGAGAAAGAGGAGAATGCGATGGAGGGCTCGAATCGTGAGTTGAATCATGAATTTTAGAGACTCTATCTGATTTGCGAAATTCTTCGCGTTTTTTAGCAGCAAAATCACGCCGTTAATAGCCAAAACGCGGTAATACGATTCAAATTTACTCCTCAAGTTCTCCAGCAAGGCATTCAGCGAGTGGAAATTAGCAAGATCATCTTCTGTGGAGAGCACATAGTTCCCATCTACTATAACCAGTTTCCTCATCACGTCCATAATCTCGATTTTCGAAACAAAATCAAGCCAGATTCCCACCGCAGTCAGCCCGAGGATAATAATCGCGACGTCAAGAAAGCTCCATAGGCTTTGAATATGCGTAAGGATGCCGTTAACGAGGCCGCGGATGTTCGAAGCTCCTTTATCTAGAGCGAGGTCAGCGACGGTTTGCTGTTGGTTTACGGCCTGAGCTAGCTTTAGACGCAGTTTTTCGTTTCGGATGGAATTGAAGACTTTCATTGATTCGATTATGAAATAATACAGCGTCAACGCGAAGAAAACGCCTTCGAAGACTCCTCGGGCGATTCCTGCGCTAGATCCATAAGGATTGAGATTGAAACAGCGGTTTACCGCGTTAGCAGATGCGTAACCAGCAGCACTGAATGAAAACGATAGACGAAAAAAGCAGGCGAGCTCATTCACACTTTGATAAAATCCTAAATCAACAACTAATTCCCGTGTGTATTCATCAAAGAATCCATCAGCAATTGTCGAGTTCAGTGCTGTGCTAGCGTCATCAGAGGTATTGAAGAGCGGTAGGTCGAAATATTGCACAAATCCCTCGTCTGAATCAGAATAGACGAACCGGTTACCTGTCCCATAGGATTCTGTTGTTAGCTTCCCACTAGGATCCCATTTGTACTCGTAAGCTGAGTAAGTACTCGCAGCCTTGCTGACCCTCTTCTGCGTCATTCGCAGCGCTGTGAATGGCTTTAAATAATTGAAATGCGTGACTTTCATCTCGCTAGTCAATAGAAAATCCGAGATGTTGTAGGTAGCCGGGTCGACCAGGGACCGCGCAAACGTAATCACGTCGTTTTGGTTGGAGATTTGCTTGAAAGTCGGCTTGAAAATATTTACGGCTGCGTAGCCGTCTCCAACACGAGCTTGGTTAAGCACGGACTTTGAGAGCTCGTCGAAGGCGAGGTGAGAGCTGTAGATTCTGAGCTGCTGGCTGATCAACACAAAATAAATCACTGTGTAGATAAAGAAAATTAGCGCTTCGCTGAGTGGAACGCGCTCGATTTTAGCAGCGTTGTTATCAAGAATGCCAACCTTTTCACGGATCTCTTCGTGTTTTTTAATTGCCTCCGTGAAGACTGTTTGTTGCCGCTTTCTAGTCGGAGTATTTCGAGAGAGGCCAATCTTCATCTATTTTATTTTTATAATCGGTTGCTACGGGCAAAATGTGAGACAATAAATTTAATTCACCTTAATTACGCAGGAAAACACCTTCATTGTTATTATTCAATTATAGAAATCATATCTACCCCCATGAATGAAGCCTAGCACCACTAAAGTTGGTCCCTTCAATTATTCTCTTTCTAACTCCTGAGATGCAAGCAGTATTCTACAAATCCTAATTCTCATATGATATATATAGCCAACTATATTTTTCAATGGAATTACACAATGCAGCTTAAAAGAAGTTTGCTTGATTGTCAGTCAAGGCAAAAGAAAATGGAAATCGCTGTAGCGCATTATCAGTTCAGATATTACCGCAATTAGAGTTAATTAATTCTCATGCGAAGGATCTGGATTTCTCAGAATTAACTGCTTTCGTAACTACCAATCTGTTTGAATAAATTTGAACATTAAATCTAACCAAACGCCACATCAAAAGCTCTCCCAATGCTACCAAACAGCTCTCCCGACGAGCTTTTCATATACTACTCTCCTTACGCGACTATCGAGGAGAATACCCTCAAGTTCACTGAGGCCATGAGCAACTTCCAAGTCACGAAAAATGAATACAAATCAATGATAGAAATGGCAACTCACTCTACCAGGTTCACCAGGCGGATTTTGCGCGTTCTATCAGTATTCTCTTTATTCTACACCTCAGTCCTCGTGTTTTCTGTTTGCTATTGGGTCCAGTATCGCTCCTTTGTGCATTTCAAGCATATTTTCCCGATTGTGTTCTCTTTGGTACTGCTCATCTTTCGAAAAACTATGAAATATGTGCATTCAGAGTCCTATCGTTCAGCTTTGGAGCAGGTCATGCTATCCTATAATGAAGGCGTCTTTAAAAGCAGGCAAATAACGTGGCGGTTATGCAAGAACAACCCAAGGGTCATTTCAATTCGCTTTGGTCCAGTCTCAAGGCAAAGGACCGATTCAACCTTCGTCTACAGCTTGGATGAAATGAAAGTGATCACGCCGTCAAAAGATTCTTGGAATATGTACTTTAAGATCGATTTGCTCAAGCGACAGCGGGATGATAATAGCTTCATCTCAGACTTGGTTTCGAAGATGACCTATGACTTGTTAGATCTCGAAGGTGCGACCTTCGAAGACAATGATAACGGAATCAACAATGAGTCGCTATTTGGGTTGTTATCAATAGATGAGCTAGTAGAGATAGAGCATAATTTGCGCAGCAGGACACAAAAACTATTGGACAAAGCAGCGAAAGCGCATCCGGTCTGGAGGAGTTTGTATCTTCTACCGTTATTGATGCTGAACCTGCTGGTGCTTCAATCAAGCTGGGTGGTTTTTAATTCGTTGGTTGTATCGGGAACGGCGCTTTTCATTATGCTCTATAAGCGTGTTTTGGACAAAAAAGTCAAATGGTATCGAAAAATGGCTTTTCGAAAGGCACGGGAGTTCCTGGAGGAGATAAACGAAGCGAAATGCTTGCCAAGAGGACTTTGTATCAATATGACTTTGAATTTGCAATATGTTCACGGATTTCTTTTAAAGTCGAAAAATGCTATCGTATGAGTGATGAATCTCGATATTTATTAGCCTAGTTGCTGATTATTTTATAGTGACTTGTCAATTTGACATTTATGATGATCGGATCTTCATCATATTGCTGAGAAGATAGCTTTTTTTTGGGGGGGCTAGTATAGGCCTCACTTAAGGCAGATTCAAGGGGAAATATACTCCTTGTTGAGGATTTGAAAAAAAGAGAGTGATAGTTGGAAGGCAACTCTCTGTTGTTTTATTCCGTGAGATCGGGACAGTGAGAAAATTGCACTAATAAAAACCAGTTTGAAAATAATATAACTATTTAATAATTTTAAGCGAATTCGCAGAACCTGGGATAGGAGAGGGTAACACAATGTCAGGCTAATTATTGTAATTTTCCTCTAGAACTTGTTATAATACATTACCGAGGTCCCATTCATGATGGCTTAGACCAGTTTCTCATTATAAAACCTGTGTTTTCTTTGTATTTTTTGATTTTATTGCGAATGCACAGATTTTCGAGCATTTTCAGAAGCAATTCATTATTAAATCAGGAGAGATGCGTTAGTGGATCAAGAGAGCATGATTATTATGAAATCTCCATTGAAATATAGGCCAATTCTTCCTTAGTACAATATGAGATTTGGTCATCTCAACAGCAAGCTCTGCATCTCATTTCCTTAGATCAGCCTTCTTGAATACTTGAAGTCCAAATTTTAAAAAAATATTCAGTTTTTCGCTGCTTTTCATTTTGAAAAATCTTGTCGCTAATTAGCCTGAATTCCAAATCAGAGGAGTTTCACTAATAATTTACCACTAGAGTAAACACCCACACAATAACTACTGGCCTTTTTAAGAACCTATCGATTTAATGGGTTCTGATTCCTTCAGAGCGACCCTCCACACGATCCGCTGGCCTTCCCATCTTGCTAGTTTCAGAATCTTTCTCAAACACTCAAAATGACAGAAATAAAGGAGAATTCTTTAGGCTGCTATACGCTAAAGATCACGCTGAACCCATCTGACAACAATAGAAAGTTAACCACTCCACTTGATTGTATGAGTAACTCCAATTCACATGGTTATTAGAAGGAAACTCATTAGTTCAACCTCATTCCCTGCCATCCGTCTTTCACTTTCTTTAATTTTTTCGCATTTTCTCTCATATTAGCAATAATCAGTTACCATTGCCTGTAACGTTAAAGAGAAAGTATACCCATTTAGATAGCAATGCGACCACATTAATAAATTACTGACCTCAGGAGGTTGACCTCTTAGAGTTTTTGTCTTAATTAAATTCTTCATGGATTTAAAAAGCCGCCTCAATTAACTTATCAGCAGTGAATTAACATTTGCTAATAACGCAGTAGATGAAGTTTTCTGTTCTCTCATCCAAAGCCCTAGCCTTTCCATAACCTCGAATACCATTCCAATGGACCATTTTGAGTTCCTCTGCCCACTAACCCAATCACCTTGCTATTAACTTCTAGACTAATGGCTGATTCCATTATTGAGACAGATTTTCGATAACAAATCCTTCCAATGCCAATAGAACAGCTGATTCGGTCTCAACAGCCCCATCATAAGCTTTCACTAAGCCAAACTGCTTAGAGAAGCAGCTATTTTATTAGTAGTTTTTATTGCTCTTTTGATTAAAGAACAGAAATATAACGATATGGGTTGATAGCCAAGAATTTCAATTCTAACGCGTGTTAATTAGATTTATTCTACTTTAATTCAGAATTTCTTAAACAATTCAATGTTCCAGAGACTCTTAATTTTACAGCTTCCATTAATTTATTTTAAGAGATTCGAATTAGCAGCCCTATTATAACTTGGCAATATCTGTACACGATTGTGAATATTTTCTATTAATAGCTAATTGGGCTCTGCTGTGTAATTAATTATTTTTTCACAAGCTTTAATCAACTCCCAGCAAAACCATGCAAATCTCATCCCAAACTCTCGAAAACAACTTTTCTTTACCACTATCGAAGAGAAATTTAGACGAAGAGCCACAGCTCCCAGGCGGCTTGGATTCGAAAACCGGAACCGAATTTTCTTCGAGTCTTCTTTTGAACCTTCTGGCCGCGAAGCCTTTGGTTTCTGATCCTTTATCAAGCAAATCTATGCTTGGCCCATTATATGGAAGCAGTGTACTAACACAACCGAATTTCATGTTGGCGAGCATGTTTTATCAAGGTACGATTTCTGGAAATCTTCTGTTTTGTGACTCTCGTTGTCTTGCTGTGCCGTGTAGAGGATGTGTCTAACTTATTTGTAGATCAATCGCAGAAAGTTTTGCTTCAGTCGCTGAATATGTCCCTTTATCTCAAGGTAAACAGACTGCTAGGACATAGTTTGAATTTTAAATTTCTAGCTTAATACCCTGCTGTCAGAGCGCACGGATCTCCTCACCCGCATTAAGAAGTGTGAGGAACAGCAAGGGCAGCAAGCTTCAGAGGGAGGACAGCAGAAGCCGGAAGCGAAAAGGAAACGTCAAAGGCGACTTGCGAATCAGATAATTAGATTGTATAAATGTCCTGATGCAACCTGTACAAAGTCTTATGGGTATGATTTTCTATTACAAAGCGATTGGTGACGTCATGTGTCTTAGATCTGAATTCTCTCTGAGTCAGCATTTGAGGACCAAGCATCCAGAGAAGGCTGATGAGTTGCTTGGGCAGATTATGAAAGAGGGTCATAATTGAAGAAATTTATGGCAAGGAAGTTGTTAAAATTCCGACTGTTATGGTTGGAACGAGAATTTTTTACGGGATTACGTTATATAATTATATAAATAATGTAGATTGAGGCATTGTTGTGAAAATGGGCTAGGCAGCATATGAAACGAATGTATTTCGCTGCGTATGCTGCTCTAAGCTGAGATTACGAGAATTTTTCATTGGTTTATCTAACAAAAATTTATTTCATTAGAGACAGCAGTATTCACGCTTCTTCTTTAATAAAAAATCAAAATAAATCGTCTTGTCTTCTTCTTTATATTACAAGGTTGCTTGCATATAACAACAGTTTGCTATTTAATCCAACTCTTATTGGAATACCTCATTCTCATTCAGAATGACCGTAATGTCGACTGTTTATTTATTTGGAAGAATCGCTTGTATCTTATTTGATTCAGTCTTTTTGTTGGGAAGATATTCTTTTTATTAATGACCAATAATATAGGTCTCTGAATTATTACTGACTATGCCTTTCCAATTTTCTCAGAGATGAGTCATTCTGAAAGCGGCTTATGGTTAGAGACTTCACATGCTGGCAATTTAGAGGCTAACATTAGGGAAAGTACTCTTTTCTCGTGCTTGTAATTGAGAATTCCGGTTTCTTAAAGTCTCTGCAAAATTAATCCTGTATGCGCTATGTTTTGGTAGTATATGAAACTAGTTTATCGGGGTGCATGGAAAATGATTCGAAATCCCATCGAGAATAATCCGTGTAAAGGAGTTACTCATTTTATTCATTTCATTTTGTAGAAGGTACTACCTTCTTATCACTGGCTTAGTCTGCTTAATGGTATCCTTTTTTCCGCAGCCGAACTACCTGGTAATGTCCTAGTTCGCCAAATACAGCATTTATTGTCTTTTTTAAAACCATTTAAGTAAATTAGAATTATCAAGCTTCCAAAACAATCAATCCAGCTCATAACCACAATTTAGAAAATTTCCAACTCATTCAAATCCCCAGGTCTATCCCTTTTCTCAAAATACCAATCCTTTAGATTCGTTCGAAATCCCTATAATTTTTACCCTTCTCAGCTTGTATGGTTAAATAACCTGAATCTTTCTCCAACTTTTGAGCATTTTGCTTACGCACACAGCTTTTTATCTTTATGGATTAGTTTTCTCGCTCTCTTTTCAGTTTGGCCCATCTATTAAAGAGAAATTCAGAAATTCTCTTTACCTGGACAATGTGAACAATTCTTAATCATGTAATTAAGAACTCTTGACTAACGCTGGCTGTCTTAAAAAATAAAATTAAGCATAAATGTCTCTGGATTCCATCAGCAATTCAGCCGAGTCACAAAAAGGCTCAATCACCTTAGATGTCGTAAGTTTGCCCTCCTTATCCTCTCTCTAAATACCTTGTTCCTAGGACATTAACCACGTTTATCTCGTCGACGCATTGAAAAAAGAAAAAAAATCGGACAAAGACGTCGATGTAATCACAGTCCTCCCGCAATCCTTTAACCCTTGCGCTAGAGAATCTACGAGGCCGTTAGCGAATTGAAGTTTTTCAGCAGTCTTTTCGCCGAATCCGCTGCTTCCAACAATTTTGAAAACGTCCTTAAGCTCTGCTCGAACATGAAATATGAAACGTTCCCCATGGGAACATTTGTCTTCAAGCAAAACGACGAATCTAACGACAAATTTTACGTGATTCTTTCAGGCGAGGTCGGCATCCTCACAAATGCTAACTACTCCGATGTACTCACAGCAGATAAGAAACATTATCAAAACAGTGTGCGCGGGACATTAATCAGCAGAAGACTGACAAGACTATTACCACAGCCTCAGAAAGAGCTCAGCGATCATAAAAGCAGTCAGGATGAGAATTCGGACAGCGATGAGGAGGACGAGGACAAAGCATCTGATCAAGGAATCCCAGAGCCAGCCATCGATAAAAACATCAAAAGGCCCAGCATTTTCACTTCGTTTGGAGCCACTGTCCGAAGAGTGTCTGGCGTGAAGAAGGCTACCGAGAGATTCAAGGAGCTTCAATTGAAAAAGCCGAATCTTCCAGTGAAAAAGAAAGAAGTGGTCCCCAAAAAGAAGCCTGAGGAGGCTAAACGCGAAGAATTTCTGGCAATGGCAGCTAGGTACGGTCACCTTGTCAGGGTGCTAGGTAAAGGCGAGCATTTTGGTGATGGAGGTATGTTCTATAGCAAAATGGCTTGAAAATAATATGTGAAAAAAGCGTTAAAGGCTCCAGGAACGAAAAGATCTGCCTCGATCCTTTGCAAAACGGACTGCGAATTCCTCGTGTTGGACGCGGCGACGTACAGCAAATTCATCAAGAATAACGCGGACAAGAAAAACGAGTTTCTCCTGAAATGTTTTTCGTTTATATCATCGATATCGTCGACTCAGATCAAAAACAAGATCGTCTACTCCTTCTCCGTAACTAATTGATATTTTTGCTCACATTAATCATTAATAATATGATAGAATGAAGGGTATTCTGAAGGGCACGTGCTAATGGAAGAAGGCGTCATTGTAAAGCAGCCGAAACTGTACTTGATAGAGTATGGCGAATGCAAATTGGAAAAAATGCACAAGATTCCCATCACAAACCCATTGAATAAGAGAGAGGTAATCTCGACGCAAACCCACTGGCTGCCGATCTGTACGGTCGGACCCGGAACTCTCCTCGGCGAGGAGATCCTTGAGTACAGGAAATCGAAGGAGCATTATGATTACCGTGTCACAGTAAGTTATGTGCTGTAACCAATTTATAACAGACCATATTCAGGTGATTTCTAGTCGATTGTCAGTCCTCACGATTCCCAAATCCGTTTTCGTGCATATCCATACAGAACTCGAGGACCAAACGCGACTCTACTACCACGAGAAGAAAAAGCACCGAGACGAGCTTTACGAGCAAATGGTTCACGAACTTGAGTCCCACTCGCCAAAAACCGCTGAAAAATTCCTGAGTCAACATTCAGAGGTCGCTTCGATGCTAAACAAATCCAGCTTCAAAACTTTCTCGCAAAGAACGCTTCGGCGCACGCAAACCGCGTCGAACCAGATGCCCAAGGCCAACCTATCGGTTGGCTGGGGTAGCACTCCGCAGAAAATGCAGACAGAAAGAAGCGTTATTGCTGATGAGTCTGTGTGGCAGGATATTACAACTATTAGAGCAGGAAAAGTTTTACAGAACAAGATGAGCGAGTCGCTGGTGCTTAATAGAACCACTAAAGATGAATCACTGTCGCTCCAAAAACAACCGTCAGGGTTGACTTTACAAGCATCAAACAGTAAAACCTCCAAGAACGAGGCTGTCGAGCCAACTAGCGAAAGAAAAAAAGAGGAACTAACGCAAAATTCGAAGAGTAAAAAACTAAAACTCAAAGAGATTAGTACACATCACGCGCAGTGTTTTTCCGAAAGCCAGCAGAATTCAACCAAAAAGCCATATTTCAAGGGGCTTTCCTTCGCTCATTCTCCATCTCGGACTGGCAAAGCAGAATTTTCCATCAGCCAGGCAAACACAACAGAGCCAAATTCAGCTCCTGCAAAGGCAAAAAGGCGAGTTATTTCCTTCAGAAATTTCTACCGAAAAGGCGGGTTGAAAGCAGTCAGGATGCACTCAGCCAGCAGAGATGAAGGAATCTATAGCAACGTACGTGACTCCGAGCAGGAGATCTTACAAAGTACGTTTCTAGAGCATTGTAAGGTTCCAGCAGCGCACGATATCAGCGACTCTGACTACTATAAATTCGTATTTACAAACGATAAGGAAACAAGAGTGAAGCTTATCCTCAAGCAAAAGCACATGAAACAAGGCGTTTTTGCTCAGCACAAGACTCCGGATTACCTCAAACACAACACCCGCCCTGCAACAGCGCTGGTTTCGAGGCTCGGCAGTGCAAGGAGTCCCACTTGGGTCGTCGATGACTCTTTCATGGTGAATAGCGTCCAATCCCAGCCACCAGCTGCTCTCAATAATTCTGTTGCTAACGACCGGAGCGGCTCCCTCTCATATCTAAGTCCATTCCTAACTCCGAAAAATATGATAATGACATCAACCGATCACAATATTCGAGAATCGAGCAGTACCTATCTGGTCAGTGGCGTTCTGCGAGAGAGTACGTCCGACCGCGTCCAGACACCCCAAGCGCTATTTTTCGCTGAGTCTATCCGAGAGAACACAGAGAAAGTAAGCAGACCAGCGACGGGTCATCCATTGAACCTTTCAACAAGGTCACCACCCAGCAGTGCCAGTGGGCGGTCAGATAGCCGCCTAACCCAGCGCAAAGGCGCGAACCCTGTGAACATTACTTGCAAAAACCCGATCTATGAAAATCTGCTGCAGAAGAGCGCGGTACAGCAGAAATTGAGAAATAAGAGGGGAAGTCTCGCGTTAACTCCAAAAAATAATGGAACATCCATGCCAAAGCAGTTTTTATTTAACGTACAAGCCCAAAATAAGAGCAGTTTTTCTGAATATTATTAGATGATTTGAGATTCAGCGTTTTATTAATAAACTTTGCTTTTTCCATGAATATTATCTAATTTTGTTTTTCTCAATGCAATAATCAATGCTTCATATGGTTTGATTGAAAGACCTTGAGTACTAAGCGCTCGAAACGCTAATTAGCTAATTAGAGGGTTAGGCTTATTTATGTTTCCTTACAGAAACTATCTCTCTCTCTTATCCCACTTGGGTATCAGCTCTATTCATTTAATTGAATTGCTCTTCAGGTTCTGTTATCAAATCAGTCTCCACTTCTTCATAGTCAGCCTCTAAAGCAGCTAGATCTTCTCTAGCTTCACTGAATTCTCCCTCTTCCATTCCTTCTCCAACGAACCAGTGGACGAACGCTCTCTTTGCGTACATATCATTAAACCTTTTGTTCATTCGTTCAAAGAGTTCTCTTATTGCAGTTGAGTTTGAGTGAGTACACACAGATCTTGGGGAGTTCCACAGGAAATCCCCAGGTATTGATGGAACTGGATTATAGTTAATTCCCATTTTAAATCCAGTTGGGCACCAGTCAACAAATTTGATCGTTCCCTGGGTTTTTATTCTTCCGCAAGAAGCCCCGACGTCTTTCGGGACACAATCGCCTCGATACATCATTGATACTGCCATGTGTTTTCCGTATCCAGGATTGCATCTGATCATTTGATAATCAGGCTGAAAGGTATCTAAAGATATCGTTGGACATGAAAGGTCATAGGGGACAGGTTTGCTGAGAGGCGAAAGCGGAGCGCATGAGCTTAAAATGAATTTTGGTCGGGGATAAGGAACCATACTTCTTTGGATTTCAGTTAAATCAACGTTTAAAGCGCCATCGAATCTGATTCCAACGGTTGCACTGGAGACAGCTTGATTTAAGATTCTATTGAGGTGTTTATAGCCAGGAGTCTCTATCTCAAGCTTCTTCTTACAGATCTCATATAATGCTTCATTCTCATAGACAAATACAACGTCTTGATGCTCTAGCAGACGATGAGTTGCAAGTACGGCGTTGTATGGTTCAACTGAAGAGCATGAAAGTTGAGGAGAAGGATAAACAACAACCCCAAGCTTTGCTTTTTTCCCATAATCGACGCAAAGTCTTTCCAGCAGAAGAGATCCAAGACCAGACCCGGTACCCCCACCCACAGAATTATATATCATGAATCCATCAAGTCCTGTGCAGTCATCTGCAAGCTTTCGAATCCGATCGAGAGCGGTATCTATGATCTCTTTTCCGATAGTGTAGCGTCCTCTTGCATAGTTACTACCGGCATCTTGTTTCCCAGAAATCAATTGAAAAGGTTCGAATAGCTGTCGATGAGAGCCACTTCTGATTTCATCAAGGGCTGTTGGCTCGAGGTCGAGAAATATGGACCTTGGTATATGTTTTCCGGCACTGGTTTCTGAGAAGAAGGTCTCATGTAAGCTTTCTGGTGCATCTTTTGAGAGAATGCCATCGGGTTGAATGCCATGCTCGATGCAATATTGTTCCCATAACGAACTTCCGATTTGGACGCCAGCTTGTCCAATGTGAATGCTGATAACCTCTCTCATGCAGATTTGTTAGTATTTTATTGATCAGATAAAATAAAAGACGGTATCCAATGTTTCATCCAATTCGAAATAAAGATAATTTATTGCATTAAATACTATATGATTAATAAGAGAGAAGTCCTATCAGATGCCGCTAGGGTTCCTTTGTTGTTTTTGAGATTCCTTCCTAAGTAAGGCAACCTCATTTTTTGCTTCTTGCATGGAAATGTAATTCGTTCTTCCTTCGTACACGGCCTGCTGCTAGATCTTCAATTGAACAGAATTTCAATTTTTGGGGCTGCTCTAACTAACTTTTTTTAACACCAGGACTAATCGTAGCAGCTCTAGGAATGCTAATTGCAAAATAATTAGCTATAAAATATCCGCTTCCAATTCGCTAATCAGCGTCTTGTCTCAATATCAGTAGACTGCTAAGAAATAGATATGAAAAGCTCTCAAGAATAGTTCATTCCTCTAATTTTTTTGCCGTTGCTCCTGCTCTGCTTCATAATCTGCCGGAGAATCTTCCTCCATTTCTCCATAATCGTCCATTAAATTAAACACTCTTTCTCTGGTATCACTAAATTCCCCTTCTTCCATCCCTTCTCCCAAATACCAATGAACAAACGCCCTCCCAGCAAGCATATCGTCGAATTTCTCTATATTTCTTTGGAAGAGCTCCTTCATAAAAGTATTATTTGAAAGATTGCAAACGGCTCTCCAAGGTTTTGCAATCTTACTTCCAACTGGGATTGTAACAGGTGTATAATTAATTCCTACTTTGTAATCCACGGGATACCAATCAACGTGTCTGATGCTCCTTGTTGTTTTTAGCGTTTGGATGGCAGAATACGCCTCTTTCGGAATAAAACCACCTTGGCACATAATTGAGTTAGTTAAGTACTTCCCATATTTTGGATCGCATTTAATAGTGAAGTTTCCCGGCTCAAAAGTTGCAAGAGCAAGCTCTTCACAAGTCAAAGGTGGAGGACCTATTATATTCGCTGGGAAAAATGGAACGTATGACTGAGAGAGAAAGTGCGCAGGCCGATAAGGAACCAAATTGGTTTGGAATTCAGATAGGTCTGCGTTGAGATCGCCATGGCCATTACGAAATCTCATCGAAAGCGTCGAACATGAAACAGTGTGAGTTATGATTGCGTTGAGATCTTTGTAGCCAGGAGAGTCGATATCAAGTTTTTTCTGGCAGATACCGAACACTGCTTCATTCTCATAGACGAATGAAATGTCCTGATAGTCGATCAAACAATCAGTCACAAGTATGGCATTGTAAGGTTCAACTGAAGAACATGAGAGCTGAGGAGAAGGATGAACAACAACCCCAAGCTTTGCTTTTTTTCCATAATCGACGCAAAGTCTTTCCAGCAGAAGAGATCCAAGGCCAGACCCGGTACCTCCGCCCACAGAATTAAATATCATGAATCCATCAAGTCCTGTGCAGTCATCTGCAAGCTTTCGAATCCGATCGAGAGCGGTATCTATGATTTCTTTTCCGATAGTGTAGCGTCCTCTTGCATAGTTACTACCGGCATCTTGTTTCCCAGAAATCAATTGAAAAGGTTCGAATAGCTGTCGATGAGAGCCACTTCTGATTTCATCAAGGGCTGTTGGCTCGAGGTCGAGAAATATGGACCTTGGTATATGTTTTCCGGCACTGGTTTCTGAGAAGAAGGTCTCATGTAAGCTTTCTGGTGCATCTTTTGAGAGAATGCCATCGGGTTGAATGCCATGCTCGATGCAATATTGTTCCCATAACGAACTTCCGATTTGGACGCCAGCTTGTCCAATGTGAATGCCGATAACCTCTCTCACCATCAATGATCTGAATGATAGATAGGATAAATGTTCAAATGTATATGATATCGTATTAAATAAATTAACAACTTGCTGTTCAATACAAGGTACAACAGATTTGCAGTACAATAAATAATTAAACATCCACACGGACGAAACATTGAATTACAAATAGATATACACATATATATCTTAGCAGCTCTCGATCGTGTAATACCATTTACCTCAAAATTTGAACTGACTACCATTACCAAACCCAATTACCAACCTTTACCTTACCGGATTGACCTCAAATACCTTTTCCATTGAAAAAAATACCCCGAATAAAACCAAACAAAAAAATTACTTACATTCCTCCAGGTACTCTCTCCCACGCTCCTTTCTGAAAAATATTATACTCTCCAGGCCCGGGGATCTCTTGGCGAAGTTTATCCACGCTCATACTTCTCCTCCCGCCAAACGATGGCGCATTTTCCCGAAAAGTACTCGGCAAATTATACTTACCTTTGCAAATCCGCAATCAGCACACATTTAGCAATAAACTCCAAATTACCAGGACCAGGCGAATCCGTTTTGGTATAAAACTCCTTTCGCGCAGCCAGCCCTATCCTACAAAGCTTCGTAATCGAATTGACGATGCAGTTTGACTGACCTGACCGATGTATTTGGAAAAACTGATTTGTTTAATACTTCATGCAAATCACGATCTGTCTGAGACTCTCTTATTGTAGATTCCTCAACCCGACTCGTATTCGGGGAAGTCCTCACCGGCATACCAATTCTAGAATAGACTTTAGGCAAGGAACAAGCAGTTAATTGACTTGGGATATCCTTTCTTTGACTCCATGGGAAATTTAGGGTAATAAGCACCAGGCCCAGGTTGTAATGAAGGCGCAGTGCTATTATCAAAGCGATATCCAAACGAATATTGAGGAGGTGTGCGATATGACTTTTTTTCTGGAGAGTAAGACCCTGGATCTCCCTCTCTATTCATAAGAGAACTGATCTCGTCTCTTTTCGATTGGCCAAACGACCAGGACGGTCCTCGTCGCTCCTGAGAGGTAATAAGCTGAGAAACCAGACATTTACTCACCTTCAATGGGACTTTGTATCGATTAGGCGCCGGAACATCCGTCTTTTGATAAAATTCTCTGCCTCCCTTTCCGCCGAGTATACTTTCGCATGTGAATCAAGGAAAAAAGAGTCTGTATTACGACCAAGAAGGGCTCCTCTTGAGGAAAAGATTCGAGTTTACGGTTTCGTAGTAATTTGGAGGAGGAGACTGAGAAGCCGACCGTTTGAACTGGAAGTCTAGTGAACCATTATGAGTAGAACGAGCGCGAACTATTCACCTTTCTTGCTCTGTCCAATGGAATAAGCTGGCGATGAATCCATCTGAACTAAAACTAATAAATTTTATTCCTTAAATCATTCACTCGGAGTGAATGATAGCTGACATAGATTTTTTGTTAGGAAGCGAACTATGAATTGTATCGTCTGTTTAGTTTATGTACGAATAGCTCCAATACAGCATATACAGTCGCTAATATCACGACAAACTGTTTGAATACCATTGCATATTAAATAATTGTGAGAAGTTACACGCTAATTTATCTAAAAAGCAAGTTTTTCATAGATAAACCAACTAAAGCAAATTAAAAATTTCTAATTCTCTCCCTCATCATCATCGTAAGTAAAGATATCTTTAGCAGTCTCATACACATAAAACCCAACCGCGTTCGCAAAGATCGCTCTGATAGCGCAAGCGCTGAATCCCCTCCAGAAGCCATGCATTCCCTCTTGGCGCCAGATCTCCTTGGCGCAACTCATAAAGCCCCCGTCTTTAAATATCGGTTTGTATCTCCTGTGCTCTCCTGGAGTCATATCACACTGCAATCGTGTTTTGATCACGTCTTGAGGGTAGCTCGCGAGCCAACAAGCTAACCCAGCGACTCCGCCTAACAGATTAACGCTCAAAATCAGCTAGTGATGGGATATTTACCGCTCAGAAGGTTGATGGCAATCTCGAATTTTTTATCAAGGAATTTCGAAAGCAGCACTTTAAAAATTTCATATGTGGCAAATTGAGCTAATAACGCCTTAATAAGGATAAATCGATAGCACACCCTCACCTGAATACGCTGGAATTTCGCGCAATACCGAAGAGACCATTCCTCTGTAAATGCCCTAGAAAGTTTATTGTATTCCATATATATGTCTATTCGTTTTACCTTGATTCCTTCTTGTCTCATTATCTGCCTGAAGCAGTCCATTGCTCCTTTGTAATTCTGCGTCCCAGACTTCGATTCATCCATCTAACCCCTCTATATCAGAGACATTAGAGCATATTCTTACTTGTAAGCGGCATTTGACCAGCTCAACTGGCGATAGGATCACGCAGTTCACCAACCCAGCAAACGCACCTGCAACAAGTCCTAATTTCCACCATTACTCCTCTATCTCCTTGAAGAAGGCGTTACCTTGCCCAAAAGTAAACTCATCATCAGGATTAGCTAGCAGCTGCCGTCTCATGAATCCATAGGCGCCGAAGATAATGGCGTTAATCGCTGGAACTGAGTATAATGGAGTTTCTATCCCCTTATAAAACGAAGGCAGCTAAATCATAAATTAGAAGTTGCACTTAGAACTGTTAAAACCCCTTCTTGTTTGTACATAGACTTAATACACCCGGTCAATGATAGATTCTTCATCTGCAGCCTGACTTTGATCGTGCTATAATAGTTGAATGCAGATAACTAGCGATCAGGAAGAGTTGAAGGGGTTAGAGTTACTCAAATGGGTGCCCAGAAAATACGATCGCGACTCCTGCCATAGTACCGGCAAAAAAATCTTTTATCACGTGATCGAAATCAGAAGGCTCTGCCTTAGTCCCCTGGATGGCGACGGCTTGGTCGTCGGTTTTGGCAAGATTCTCTCTTTCCATAATATTGGTCCCTCAGCTCCTTGAATAGCGTTTTTTGCACGTAGAATAAATTTTAAGTAACTTAATCTGAGTACAGAGGTACCTTAAATAGGTTCACTTAAAAAAAAAATAACATTGAATTCAAAAATCGATCTATTAAATGTGATGTTAGTAATTTCATAATGTTTTTTAAGTTAATCACCTTCCTTGGCTATCAAATATAATATCAGAGACCTGTTTATTTGCGTGCACGAAATCATAGTTTCAGAACCCAAATTTCTGGAGGGGCTTCAGCAAAATTTCATTATGTTTTGGGCTTTTTTAAAAAAGTAGCATCGGAATTCTACTATGGGCGGGTTTCACTCAGATCATGTGGTAAAAATAGCGAATTATTGCCTCAAATCTCATAATAGATCTCATTCTTTTTCCGGGTCGAAGGGGAGTAAGAAAGCGCGATCACTCATATGAGATGAGGTTCATTACACAGAGGATATTTATTTGAAAAATTATTCAAGCATCTACCACTATGAACAATACATACATTCATCTCGTAAATTGAAGACTCCGAACGAGAAGCAAGACTATTCTAAACAAATATTTAAGTGTCTATACAATCCTCACTCCAAAAGCATGAGTTTATCCAAACTTGGTATGAACTTCTCCTCAAGCAGTCTATAGAACATGGTAGCGGAACCCTATAATTAACAAGAATGGATTAATATTCTCTCAGAAGGTTTTTAATAATCATTTACTTTTTTCCTCTGAAATTCAACGCAATTAGTCGTTTCGTCAATCGCCATAATCAAAATCTTGATATCGCATGTTCCATCATCGCTAAATATTCTCCCTGATATCTATTCATAAAAGAAACGATGACTAAACCATTATAAACCGTCTTCATACCTTATAATGAGTCTCACAGAGAATGGGCTTGTTTAAAATTCCGTCTGCAATGATCGCGAGCTGCTTGAAAAGCACCTGCGGCTCTATCGTCGTCATTATTCTTGAAAGAGGCTTGCAAATTTGCGTCTATTATCAAGGAAAAGGTCAATCTACCAATCACATAATATGAACTTACGTCGAATGGATACAGCTCACGTGGTTTTTCTAAATCCATTTCGTTTAATCCGCCATACTGAGATGTTATATCTCGATCCTACGAAAGCAAAAGCGTTAGCTACTGCATATTAATTTAAAGCAATTACTGATAGGCCTCTCCAAACTCGCACGCCGTTAAATGCTCTAAGGTCCATGAATTGAGCTTCTCCTTTTTCTTTCAATTTCCTTCTTTCCTTATCCTTGGCTTTTTCCTCCCGTAGCTTCTTCAGAGCCTCTTCCACTTGCAATTGTTTCAACTCAAAATTTTTTTTAATCTGCGAAAGAGTCTCTGTTTTGCCTGTGTACCATGGGTGTGATTTAATTTCAGAAAGTGTGAGTCTCTGCGCAGGATCGGCGCTGAACATCGAGTTCATAAAAGCTTTAAACTCATCGCTAAATGGGGATTTCTTATTGGCTTCCTTGGCTTGACCGCGTTGGTGGGCAGCCCAGAAATTGTCATATCTGCATATCAATATCAGTTTATAGAAAGGATCTTTGCTGTCAGCTCTCATAAATGGAGGCAGTCCCGTCACCATTACAAAAAGAATCATTGCGGCAGAGAATAGGTCCAAAACCATCCCATCATATGGCTGCCCGAGGAGAACCTCAGGCGCGAGATAAGTATCAGAGGTTGGAATCGTGGTCAGCTGCTGATAGCCTTCAGAAGAAATAACTGTGGTTGAATAGCCTAAGTCCGCGATTTTGAGGTTAAAATCTGCGTCGAATAATAGATTTTCTGGCTTGATGTTCCTGTGTACGATGCCTTTCGTATGGAAGAATTGGAGCGTTTCGATCAATACATGGAAGATAGTGCGAGCTTCTTCCTCGGTAAATTTGCCAGTACGTTTTACATACTCAAAGAGCTCGCCTCCTGTCGCAAGTTCCATGACTATCGCGGCCACAGGAACCGATTTTCCATTTCGTTTTTTGTATTCTAGGTTCTCATGAAATTCTTTCAGCTTGATGACATTGGGATGATCGATTTTTCTCATCATCTCAACTTCTTCCTTCAAGCGCTTGAAATCGATGGCGGTGTCTGATAGCTTAAGGATTTTGATAGCTACTTGCTCTTCTGTTTTAGAATGTTTTGCGAGTTTCACTCTAAAGCGAGAGAAATACAAATGTTATAGTCAGAAATTACGAGATTGTGAGGCGCTTACTTTGAGTGTGATCCATACCCGATCGTCTTGAGACAAGTCCAGTCTCCAAGTGATGGATAACTTTTATCTTCCATTGCTGCCGGAGTATTTGTTGGTGCTTTTTAGTGAAAAAAGTTTTTTGTTCTGGTCTGTTGTTGGCAATTGTGCTATCTAAATTACTGTATTACTTTTTCCTCATTTAATCGAAGGTTTGTCGAGCTAAATTCTGGTCAGGTAGAATTACCCGCTTGCCTTATATAGCACCAATTTGATCAATACCATGCTAAACAGATCCGAAATGGTTAGAAGCAGCGAATTAGTGAAGACGTTTAATTGTGTGAGTTTTGACTAATTAATTAATCACGAATGTGAAACTAATGACTCTCGGTTGATATATTGAGCTGATAAGTTATTTCCTTTGTTATTTAGATGGAGCTACCTAGTTTGAGCTCATTGTAATAAGATTAATTTCACGGAGCTAGATTTTATTTTACAAGAAAGAGTATTTTTGAATTGGAGGAGTGTTAGAAGGTGAATTGACCAGAAACTACAAATTATACATGCTATATCAATCGAGAGAGATTATTTGTCTTCACTAAAAATTATAGTCTAAAAACAATAGGCTAATAGAAATTACAAGCATAAACCGTCAAAAATAGTAGTTAGATCAAAATTAATGCAATTGAATTCAACTCAAAGTAAATCTTTTACTTTCTCAAAAAATTTATCGGAAAGAGTGCTAATAAGTATTTCTTGGCGTATTAGAAAATCAATTTTACTATTTATGAGGGTTTTTTTGTTTTTTAAAAATTTTCCCTTAAACTAATTAAATTTCTCTTCATGGCTTTAATCAAGATTGTAATGTCATTTAAATTCAGCAAATATTCCGTTTTCTCTGCGGCTCTAAGTACTTATTCCTTATTTTATTCTTCCAGTACAATTTTCTTTGATACTCCAGCTCTTCTTTAACTCACTCTTTTACCATGAATTTCTTTGAAAGTAAATCAAGTAACCCTCTATAGCCTTCTTAAAAGATACTCAATACCCCAGTTTGAGATACAGGCATTGTAAAGAAAATAACATTATTAGACCGTCTCTTAGTGATTAACTTCAAGAATTTAATAATTCAGATTGTCTTGTGTGATATCGTCGAAGACTCTCACCAAAAAGATTTTTCAAATAATTTTCGTAATTATAAATCCAACAAATTTTTTGCCTATGAACTAACTTTTTAAAAATCATTTCAATTGAATTTGACTTCATTAATTTTACTACGAAGCCACCAAGAAAATGAATTTTAATCATCCCTCAGCGATGTATCTATAAAAACTGTAAAACTTACTCATCACATTGTTGGTTGCGTTACATAGCGATCTATTGGGTAAGATTCTAATGAAATCTCTCTCGATCTCACCATGCTGAGTCTTCTTATCGAAATTTCATCTGATTCCATAGAAATACTTCGGAAGAGTCTTAGATCATCCTCGTCTGCCTCCTCTTTCTTTCTGAAGCACTTGCAGCAGCCGAGAATCTTCAACTTTATCGTTTTTTTCACGATCGAGGTTGTGGCAAAAACCAACGAGTTTAGCATCCCCTGAAACCCACTAAAAAAAGCTGTTATGATCTCCATCCAAAGCGCGTCTTGCCCAAACATGCTATATATCATTTGCGCTGTTGGGAAGCTCCAGCAGAAAATTAGGATTATTGAAAACGTTTGAATTCTCGAGATGAATTCGTCTTGAGCGACTGTAATTGTGCTGTTCAGACCTCTCCGGACTTTCACCATAGAAAATATAACGAAAGCGATAGTGAACCATATCGGCACGATATACCCGATAGTTGCGTAGATTGAGGAGAATAGATGGACTCGATCTCTTTGCGAGACTTCTATCCAGCAGAAGTATTCGTTCACCTTTCCAAAGGTCCCCGTCGCTAAAGGTCTAATAATCAACAAATTGAAATTTTCAATTTTGAAGGGAAAATTTTACATGGCAGTTAGTATCACAGGCACTCCAATGGTAAACACGTGGAATTGGAGCCTTTTGGACTCAAGGTTCTCGGTACCAAGGCACACAGTGGCGTAAAGCAGCCAAGATAGTGAGCAGACGCATAGTACTGAAGAGATTGTTCCAAAATTCACCATTATTGCCTGGATATCGCAAACTTGTTCGATTCCCACGCTGTTAATAAGCTCAAAAAAACTGATTAGTCTTCCTACTGAGAGTACGAGATCTGCTATCGCCAGCCAAAATATGATGTACATCGCAAAATTACTGGTGCCTTTGAGATTGAAGTAGACGATAATTATGAACATCGACCCTAAGAACGAAAGGCTCGATGCGATGAGCTGTACAGTTATCAGCAGCTCCGATTCAGTTCCCATTTCCATGCTTGCAGGTTTTTTATTTCAAGCAGATCTTATAATATAAATTCGCCAATAATGCCTCTAACTCATTTTTCATGATAAATCGCCAATGAAAAAAAAAAAACGCGTGAGTTTGAAAAACGTTGTTGAAAGCGCTCTAAGCGAAGAAGGCTTATTTTAAATGTCCATATTTATCATTATTGCGACTATAGCGCCCTGATTATATTTGTTCTGACAGGGATATATATATATGGAACTATGCTTTAGGCTCCTGGCTTATGGATATGGAATTTTTCTCAACACAAGCTCTAACAATAAAATTTATTTCTGTTTCTCCTTCTTCTTTTGAGATTTCTCTTTCTTTTCTTGCTCCTTTATTTTCAAAAGACCTGATACACAAAATTCTTATAGCATCACTAAAACCATTCAAACATACCGGCAGCTCCTATCTTCACGTTACCGATCATAGTAGAAGCGAGCTCAGACTCAGTCATCGCCTTTATAAATTTCTTCTCCATCTCCGTACAATCCTTCTGTCCGTTGAACAACGAGATGACTGTCTTGATGGCCTTGCCTCTTTTCAAAGAGCCAGGAACGAGCTTCACCTTGTACTTGTGGTTCATCATGGAGATATAAGGCGCGCACATTGGAATGCAGAAGAGAATGATATCTACAGCGAGTACGGTTAAATGATAGAGCTCACTACAAGTTACCTTCAGGATGCAGGTTTCCGACGAGTTTTCGGAGCTCTTGGCCTTCAACATCAGTCGCTTCAGCGGCAAGACCCTCGTCATCTTCTCCTCCTTCCTTTCCTTCTGGAATCTCGCCTTCATCATCATCGTCCGAGTCATTCTTTTTCGTTTTGATTTCGGTTTCGACCTCTTTCTTCGGCTGTTCCTCTTGAGGCTTTTGCTCGGTAGTACTCTGAGGCTTCTGAAGGTCTTGGATCTGGGACACAGAGCGTGATAATCCAGTCGAAGCGACGCTTTCAGCTTTGATCATATTCTCCAAGATTTCTGTTTCTCGCTGTGACTGATAATTAGGGTCGTAGACGATCTGGATTGTTGGACCAGTCTTGGCGTCTTTCCTTTGGTTCATTGGACCTTTCGGCTGCTGCTGACCGCTAGCTCCTCCTTTACCTCCGGCGCCTTTCGCCTTACTGTCACCGCCGCCTTGTTTGGATTTATCGCCTTTGCTTTTGCCATCGTCTTTTCCTTTCTTGTTCTTCTTGTCTCCCTTCTTCCCTTTGCCTTTCTTATCATCTCTATGAGAAAATTACACAGGTTATAGACGCTTTTGCGGAAGGATAGATTACTCGTCTGAAAACGCGTCTTTTCCAGTTGCTTTCATCTCTTTGGCCTATAAATTGCGTCAGTCTTGGGGTCAGTCCAAGCTAACTTACGCCTATCAGTTTCATTCTAATCTCCTTCTCTTCTTCGTCCTGTTCGCCATACTTCTCCTGCATCTTCTTCAGTTTGTTTTTTTTACCTCGTGGAAGCGCTGCAGGGGCGTTCGGGTTCGTAGCCTATAACCAAAATTTTTAATCGAGCCTCAGAAAATAGATATTACTTTTCCTTTCTGGTCCTTGTCGCCCTGTTGCTGGCCACCCTTGCCAGTTTTTTTCCCTTTGTCGCCACCGCCGCCTTTTTGCTGCTGTTGTTTCTTGGACTCTTCCTTTGGACTCTTTCCATTCTTTTTCTTCTCGTCGTCGCTATCATCCTCTGGCTCTTCGTCGTCAGAATCCTTGGGCTTTCCAAGCGCTTTAAACATCGCGTCTCCTTCCTCATCATCATCGTCCTTGTCATCATCACCGTCTTCTTCTCCTTCATTTGCTTCTTGCGATGTCATGGGTTTCAGGTTCACAGGCTTGGATTGAGATTTAGATTTATCCATTGAGATTTCCGACACCTTTGATTCGCTGAGTTGCGACATCGTCCTTGCTTGGGCCAATTTCTCTTCAAGGAGCTTACGATGGCTCTCACCGATCTCCAAATCGTCCTCTCGCTTGATTTTTCGGTCATTCAAGTGTCTTTCAAGGCAAGAGTCGTCAATTCTAAACATTATCGTGTAGCCCATCTCGAGCCTTGAAGGATGCAGGAAATTCTTCTTTCCTCTGATCATGAAACTTCCTGTTGGCAAATACTCGCCAGAAGGAGCCGTTTTAGAGACTTGATCGTCGTAGACCCACCAAGCGTTCGAAATAATCTTATAAAAAATAAATCATCAAGCAATGCGCTCAATAAGAGTGATGCATTACCTTGGAATCCCAAGCTTTACTTCTACAAATCGTAAAAACTGCGGCTTCTTCAAGCGTAACTTGAGGAATAGGAGTCTTAGTAGGATTCTTAATGATAACACTTGACGCTCCGTGGATATCAGCATGCATGTAGATATCACCCTATTATAGCTCATTAATAGGTAAAGTAAGTCCGTAAAAGTACCTTGTTCATGTATTTCTTAACGAGAACTTCGTTCTGCTGCATGTCCCTTCCACTGATAATGAGATAGTTCTCCGAGGAGATGAACCAGTGGAATTTCTCAAACCAATAGGGTTTGCGCGTTATAATGAGCTGTCCTTTCTGTTTATCCTATTTCATCCGTTGAGTTAGTCTCCATCGCCCGAAATAATGAGTTTGTGAAGTACTTTTTTCATCTCTGCCATTGCAGCTTTTTCAGCAAGTTTCAAGGCCTGATTCGTTGCTTCCAACGTTTTCGCTTCCTTGACCTCGTGCCTTTTCTTCAATTTGTAGTATTGCTCCGCATTTGCATACGCGTTCAGTTTCACACTGACTTCCACCTCCTTCTTTTCAGCGTTAGGATCGCTTGGATCACCTAAGAATATCGACACTTCATCTTTATCCTACGATGAGAGACCAATAAGTCATGCATGAAACTCGAGTATTAAAATCACCAATTTGAGCTTTCCTATCATCATGGCAAATGGATCTCTCTTGGCCTTGCTTTCGTTTACCATCTTCAATATCTTGTCCCAAGCAAGTCCTCCTTGCACCATCGTTCCAATGATCTACCGCAGCAAAATCAGCAGGAAATTAAAGGGCTATTAGTACCGATATAACGGCATCAACTTGCTGCAAGTTCTGTTGGATTAAAAACGCCTTTTCCTCAAATTCTGCTTGCTCATCCTGCAGTTTCTTAATACGACGCTCTTGATCCTCCTACAAAACCCCATGAATTCAATACACAATTCAAAGGCGAAGGAACCAACCTTTATATTTTCGAATTTTTTCCATGCAAGCTTCTCTTTTTCCTCTTGTTTGCTTACAACTGGTGGCTGCGATTTGATAAAAAAGGTGTCAACCGCTTCATCAAACGTGGGTAATTCCTTCACAGCAGCAGCGCCTGCAATCGGAATCGGTGAGAATTCTATGTAACTCTCTTCAGGGGCCTTCTGCTCCTCAGGTTTAGCCTCCTGATTTTCGGGTTTTTCAGTAGTAATCTGCTGCTCTTGCTGCTCTGGTTTCTTTTCTTCGGGTTTTTTATCGGCTTTTGGCGCCTTTATTGAAAGATAGCCCTTCGGATTTGAATTCTGGAAATCAAGCAGGAATTTAATGCTGTCCTTCGCAATTTTAATCAGCTGTTGGGTATGCTCCTCCGTCGCTTTGCCATTCGGATTGAGTCCATTCTCACGCAGAAGATTATCTATCATCGCCTGATGGAAGCAAGGGACCATTTTGAACAACACTTCCTTCAGTTTTTTTCCTGCTGCCTTTTTCGTCGGCGCGGCTCCACCAGCCTTTCGTCCCCCTTTTTTCCCTTTGGTTTCCTCTTCAGGCTTTTCCGGCTTCTCCTCCTGGTCTCCTTCGCTCTGGCCCTCAGCAAGAAGGCCTTTTACAAACTCTTCATCGGTGCGGAAAGACTCCAATTTCAGGTTTGCAGCGTACTCAAATGGGTAGATTTCATCTTTAGCCGTTCTAACAAATTGCGCATTAGTTATAAAGCAAAACGAATTCTCATATACTTGATCGTGTCGGTATATTTGTGCGATCGAATTAATTGCAGGATGCGATAGTCTTTGTCTGTCAGGATAAGATTTCCCTAATAACAACATTTGATGACAACACTGCCGCATTCGGCGAAATTACTCCCGAATAAAGCTCCAAAATAATATGATACTGGTCCTCACCAGTTCCGAATGTAAATTTCACAACTCTTTCCACGCCGATTTGCTGGATATCCTCCAGTCGTCTCGTCTTCAGGTGCTTCCTAAGCTAATCCAGGGTCAATTCAGCACCGCAGCGAGCGACGTTTACCTTCATTGCAAACGCGGAAGGGAATTTATTCTTCTCCGTGACTAATTTGGTCGTATGGAATCTAATGCCTTTTCATCAGTCGCCACTGTTAGAATGTTCAATGAGTTAATCTCCTCTACCTGACTCCATCAGCAAAAACTCCTTTTGGTCAGACTTGGCTAACTTGAAGACGTAAGTTTTGTTATTGATATCGTAGATATTCGTCACTCTAAAAGAATCGAAGTCACGACGATGTGAGAGTATGGGAGTTACTTCAGCCCAATGAGTTTGGCTTTCAAATTGTTGACCATGGCAGTCACATCGAGCGCTGTGAATCTGGTTTTTACTTTTTCAGACATTTGGTAATCGATTTAGCTTTCTTTCAATCAATAAATTACTCTAGAGGTAGTCTCACAGAATTAGTGCGAGTGTTGAAGATCCGTTCTAATTAATTCTATCGGGAAAAATCAATACGAAATCTAATTTGATTTGCTTAGCAAATTGCTTAAAAGCTTCTGTTTTTTCCAATTTTTTTAGTTATTCAGAGCTAATTAAAAGCAATATCTAAGAATGGAAAAGAGTTATCCCCCTTTCAAAATCACCAAAGAAGAGGCCGATGAGATCATGAACCGTCAGACCCATCTCGCCAAGCAGACTTTTGAACAGGTCCCGCATTTGGACCCTAATGCGCACTTCGTTATTAGTAGACAAGCCACTGTTAATATAGGTATGATTTTCTTGCGCACAACGGTCTGGTCAATGTCCTAGGAACAATCGGTCACGTCGCTCACGGTAAAACAACCGTCGTTAAAGCCATCTCCGGCGTCCACGTAAGCTCCTTCAGCGAAATTGCCTAGAGTTTGCTAAATACGAATTATAGACTGTTAAATTCCAAAAAGAGAAAGTCAGAAACATTACTATCTTCCTCGGTTACGCTAACGCGAAAATTTTCAAATGCCCCAAGTGCCCTGCTCCAAAGGCCTACGTCTCTTATCCTAGTACTCGCTCTATTATCTCTGCGACAGAGTGATTTATTCTGAACCTTAGGCCACCAATCTGACGACACAAAATGTAATTTCTGCGGAGAAAGACTCGTTCTTGTGAGGTTAGTCCACCGTTGCTTTTACCCTCGAGGCGAATGATTATTTTTTGTGAATTAGACATGTCTCATTTGTCGATTGCCCAGGACACGACGTGTTGATGGCAACAATGCTTACCGGTGCCGCTGTCATGGACGCCGCCCTCTTGCTGATCGCAGGAAACATGAGCTGCCCTCAACCTCAGACATCAGAGCATTTGGCTGCTGTCGATATCATGAAACTGAACCATATTATCATCCTTCAGAACAAGGTCGATCTTATTTTCAAGGACGAGCGTGCCGCTGTAAAAAATTACGAGGAAATCAAAGCCTTCGTACAAGGAACTCGTGCTGAGAACTCCCCCATCATCCCGATCTCCGCCCAGCTCAAATATAACGTCGATGCTGTCTGCCAATATATCTGTGAATACATTCCTACTCCAATAAGAGATTTCGTCTCAGATCCAGAGTTGATCGTTATTAGGTAACATTATGAAACAATTCAAATGAATATAATTCGATTAGATCTTTCGATATCAATCGTCCTGGTGAGGAAACCGACGACCTTAAAGGAGGTGTTGCCGGTGGTAGTATCCTGAAGGGTGTCCTCAGAGTCGGTGACGAGATCGAAATTAGACCAGGAAACATCGTCAAAGACTCCGAAGGAAAAATTGAATGCAATGTCCTTCGATCCAAAATCGTCAGTTTACTCGCAGGTAAATCATCCCACTGCGACTTGAAAACTCATCTTTGTCTTTAGAAAAGAACGACTTGCTCTACGCCGTTCCAGGAGGTCTCATCGGTTGCGGTTTGCTGCTCGACCCTGCACTGACGAAATCCAATAGACTCGTCGGAAACGTAAAATTTCCGCTGAAAAGCGCCGTTTTAGAGCTCTTTTTTTAGGTCTTGGGTTACCCAGACAAGCTCCCTGATATTTACGTTGGTTTGGAAATTAACTACCATCTTCTCAGAAGACTCGTCGGTGTGAAGTCCGAGACTGGATCAAGATCAGACAAGGTCAGAAAGGCCAGCAAAGGAGAAATTTTGATGATTAACGTCGGTTCAAACTCCACTGGAGGAAGAGTCGAAAGCGTCAGCGAAGTAAATTTCCTTTTTCTCGAAATCGTTTTTCAACTATTGTTTTTCTTAGAAAACCATCAAGCTGTCACTTATTGGTGTTCCAATTTGCGCAAGAATCGACGAGAAGGTATCTATCAGCAGAAAGATCGATAACAAATGGAGGTAAACTAACTTACCAGATATATATTCTCAAATAATCTTTTTTAGACTCATCGGTTGGGGTACCTTGAAGAAGGGTACAAAAGTCACCCCAAAAACTAAGTAAATCTAGCTTTTGATCCTTTGTAAGTAAAAATGGGAGATTTCGAGTTTATTATATCCCCAAATCTGCATAAGGAAACTGAACTAGCAAATACAAAAATTGAAAAATATTAAATCTTCACTGATTAGAAAGAATTTTATTGAACCTCTATGGGAGACCCCCTGTCCTTTAACCCTCTTCGCCGATATACTAACATCATCGTTTTATTGTAAATGAATCGTTTATCGATCATCTACTCATAGCTCTTTATGTTTTATGGATTAATTAGTAGAGAGCTTGGCATATCAATAAGAATTTCAAACTTTTATGATTGCTCTAAGCTGAGAGGAGATTAAGTTATCGTTGTTGATATATTAACAGATGTTTTTTTATGAATCAAAGGTCCATACAGGGAGTTGTCTCACACAAAGGTAATATCACAAAAACAGCTCTCTCGAGTCGTAACGTAAAAGCTTGCGGTTTTCGCTGTGAAGTTATTATGAGTCGCCATCAGGTTCGTCGTCTTCGCCTTTCCATTGCTTGTCGACTAATCAAAGGGAAAAAAGCCCAGATTAAATAAAACCATTATATATTGTAAGAGAGTTTTACAGTCAATAGCATCAGTAAATTCGTAGATATGTCTCATAATGAACTCCAACGTGGTGTTTTTAAACTCGTAAGAATATTCCCACCCATTCACTAAATCAAAATTCCATATTAATCTTCATGCGCGATCGACAGACTGCGTTACCGTATTTTAAATACATCGAACTCCATTCCTTAGCCTCATAATCCATGGTCAGTTCAAAATCTATTCGGGGAAGAAAGGTTGGAAAACGGTCAATTCAAATGAAATTTCGAGAGGATAGGTAATAAGACATGAAGTGAGGTTGTACTTGAGTTCATATCCTTAAGATTGGACTGGTACATCATTCTCATAAGGTGCCTTGAGGAGAGAGTGGGGGTTAGCTAGGCTGAAGCGGATGAGAGGGTTACATTCCCATTTTTGATCCATAGCGGTCGTATGGGTTAATTTTGAAGTGACTCTTTAACAAATGGCGGAAAGGCGGCTTGACTAAGTGGTCTGTGGTCAAAGGAATATTAGATTAATGAAGGATTTGATCGTGACTTGTGATCAAAAAGACTCTCTTCTTTTTGCCTGCCATATCTTCAAGGAATGCTTTGTTTGCCTCAAATATTAATTATCTATCTAAAATAACTTTAAACAGCACTTCGCAAAAATCTTACGAGTTCTCAGAAATGAAGAGAGCTGTAAAAGTGATATGAGATTCAAAGGCGAGGTTCTTCAGTTAAGTTTGCGCATGAGAGATTTTTTTGATAATTTCCTTCTGCAACAAGCATGAAGATGTATTAATTTTTATATTAAATACATGGTTTTTTCTGCATTCCCAAGCAGCAAACATGTTGGTTAGATTTATTAAATTTGGCTGTTAGAGAGCAATTTGTGGGTTTTAGTCTTGAAGAAGGCGTGGTGGTGTTATTGCAATTTTAGCTAGTTAATGTGATCTCCAAACCATTTAATTTCGATTAGATGAAGCAAATAATCTCTCGTAGGACTCTCTGCTGCCGTTTTTTCTCAATTTGAATTGATTTCTATTGTTTATACAGCATTTTTAAGTTCTTTTTTTTCCCTCTTTAAATTGAGTTGTTGGACAAATAATGAAGATTTTTGGAAATAAAAAAAACTTGTCCTATTACGATTCACGTAATGTCAACAACGATGAGAATTTGATACTCTTTGAAAATACTTTACATCCAAAATCCCTACAAAATTGTCGGAAATTGGGTTGATTCGCAATTTTCAGATAAGATTAGGACGAAATTCAAATTTATCTATACTCACTTGCAGCGATGTTACTCTCATAATTATATGAATTTTTTCTTCCTCTTTCCATCCTTAACCCTCTAAAACAATGAAGAATTTAACAGCCTTTCAAGTTGATTTCATTACAAACAGAATCTATTCGAATTTACAAACCAAATTACTATTCAGGATAACTCAACCAATTCAATCTCCTTTGAAGACAAACTACTACTACCCAAATCCTGGATATTGCTTGGAAGATATACTTTTTAAACTCGCCTTCTCTTAACTTCAGTAGAAAACCTCAAATTCTTTTCTCCAGGTTGCTGTTGAGGAATCCACAGCCAAACACTGTGAATACCCAGCTGAATTTCCAAAGCAACAAAACTTCTTCTTTATAGTGTAATAATCTAAGGAGGAGGCTAAGCGCTCTTTCCTTTTCGGTATTGTTTAAGTATTCTTTCTCCATCGCTGCTTACTATTGTTTTACTGTGTTATGTTTGAAGCGTGTTTCACTGAAAATGTCTTAACAACGCTAATGATAAATATCTGCGTTATTACATGTATCCTACATTCTCTTTTCATCATACGCGCTGGTGATCTGCCAATAAGAACAAAAGGACAAAAGAAAAGAAAGAAATAATAACAGAAACCACTTACAAAAGAATTATCGAGAAGAAATAAATCAAACAATTCAGTCTTTTGTACCTACTTCATAACTATCATAGTAAATGTGATATTATTTGCCCAGAGCTTGATTTACCAAGCTTCTAGCTCTCTCTATCCTACTATATTTATAATTTTCTGGTCCCTCTATGTGTTTGATACGATATCGCGTGAATTTTATCCAATTCAGGTTTGATTTTTTTTTGCAATTCTTTGTATTTTTGTTTTATTTGAATTAATAAACTTCTATATACAATTAATCAGAGTTTAGACGATGAGCAAAGAAAAAGGCAAAGACGGTGCCAACCAAAAAAAACTCTGGGACTCCATCTTGGAAGAGTCCAAAATCGGCAACAGCTACCGCAACTCCAACCTCGTTATCCTTGGGAACAAGAATGCCGGAAAGAGGACCTTTGTGAATAGCTTGCAATCCAAATACTATCGTAAATTTGAAATAACACGCAACATCTCCTAATAATCCCATAGAACAGAAGGATGCTCCAAAGATGGGAACCAAGGGACACTCATCAGCGATTGAATATACATTTTTGGATGTGAAAAACCCCGAAGATCCTGATTCAGGTTTCAATAGCTCTCGCTTCTCCAGCTGAATAAATTTCTTTCATCATCAAGACGTTATCGCAAGGATCAATGTATGGGTCTTGGACGATCCCGAGCAAAAGTAGCTTCAGGCTTGTTATTTTACTGAGTAAATTCTATAGGGATCTGCTTGTTAATTGCATCACGAGTGAGAATCTGGCGCAAACCATCGTTTGTATATTTTTAGACTGCGAGGAGGTGCTTTAGTTATTCTTGCTTCGAAAGCTGATTTCTTTTTGGATCAATAGCCATGGGGGATGATGCAATCATTAACGGACTGGATGAACGTCATAAGCGAGCGGTTTGGGAAGCTGCTGACGGATATGCCGCTGAATAAACAAACTGATTTGAGAGAAAAAAGTAAATCTCGTCTCTTTGATGGATTGGGCTCATTAGCATTTCTTTGATAGTCGCTGATTTTGTCAAGACCTATGAAGAGCCGTCATTTGACGAAGAAGGAAAATTGAGAAAGAGGTCCGCTTATTATTATCTGGGGTGATATTCACTTGTTTCATAGAAAATTGAGCCATGTGGGAGAAGAAGGGGAGGTCCAAAGAGTAGACAAATATCTTGTTAGCATTGCCGTAATTTTGACAAATTGTAGGAAAAAGCGAGACTGCCACTACCTCAGGGCGTGTTGACAGTTAACTACGGCGTTCCGATTATGTTTGTCTGCAATAAGGTAACGCGTTGGATTAATCGCGGATAATTTACTGGTGGAATAATGAAAGGCTGATCTGATTGAAGATTACGAGAAGGATAAAATCGGAGAGGATAAATTAGATTTTTTGAACTATTCCCTCCGAAATTTTGGACTTCCTTGTAACAATACTCCTACCCGCCTGCTCTATCTCACCTGCCATAGATGCCGCAACATTGCTTTATGTATCAGCTAAGCAAAACTTGAACTTGGACATATTCTACGAGTACATCATCCATCGATTCTACGATTTTGGCTTCAAGTACTGCGAATACATAATATTGGGCTGATTGACTGAATTTCGTCCTTGTCCATAGACATAAAGCGGAACCAGTGCACAAAGACAGCATCTTTATCCCTTCTGGCTACGACAACTTGAAATTGCTGAATGAGACCTTTAAAAACGTGAAAACAGATCAGCTTTTTGAGGATGTGATAACTCCACCTGTGAACACTAAAAACGTAATGAGATGACTTTCGAGCGAATTGCTTAACCTTCTTGATTAGCAAAAGAAGGAAGACGCTCTTGGAGAAGACCTGCAGACCTTCTTGCTGAGAATTAAAGTAATTTTCCCCTTTTGAGCTGCTCTTCTAAAAGTGCTTTAAGGACAAAATTCCAGCGACTACACAAAGACCCTCTCATCAAAAGAATACGTCTATTGATACTTCCTCGAACCCAATAGCTGGGTCAGATAAATCCACGGCTGATTTCTATAACCGACTGATGCAAAATGGCACAGTGCCTACCGCTGGAGGAGGAACCATCAGCATGAGGACGTCCGATAGAGTAGCAATTACATGATAATGCGTTGTGTGACTTGGTTTTTAAATTTAGTCAATGACAATGAAAGCACGGCCAACAGATATCATAGTTGAAGAGGGAAAAGGCAAGGATTCCATACAGACAAACCCTCAGCCGCTGCAGCCAACTCCAAAGACGAGCACAACAGGAAGCACATCAACGAAGGCTGGAGATCCTCTCAGAGCTTTCATGGAGTCTGTAAAGACGCCAAAAGGCAAGGGGCTGATCACACCGAGAGATCCATCAAAAGGAAGTAGAGGAGAAACTGCGGAGAATAAGCTGTACAATCTATTCAAGAGCGAGAATAATAAGGAGCCACCAAAATAGGGTGTGTGAGATTTACGTATGAAAAGTAATAGTTGTTTATTGTTTGTGCGAAAAGCATAGGCAAAAAAATCTCTCTTTTTGTTTCGAAAGAGGGGCAAAGGAAAACAAATAATTGGTCTTAGGTTTAATATCGAATCTTACAGGCTTTATATACTAAAAAGAGATCTCTGAGGATTTGATGAAAATGCAACTCAAACAAATTTAAAATATCATAACAAACACCTATCAAGAGGAATTTTCAACAAAAAGCATCCCAGCAATTGTGAAAATCATCATCGATCTATAGTACTTATGGCTGATTTCAATTCAATTTAAGGGGTACAGCCCGAAGTTTATGTAAATTTTATTGATTAGATACTTTTTCAATAAAAATTGATCACGCTAATTTGTCTGCTAAAGTTTTAGTGAATTCCATTGAAAGTATTTCACTAAGCGCTTGTTCGTCTAAAATTCTGCTGCCTGAGATTCCCACTGCGCATTAGTGACAATTAAGCTGATGAAAATTGCACTGAGAAACAGAAATTTACTTCAATTTGTGTATTCATTTTCCTTTAATTAGCAGTAACTCTAGAAATTGAAGGTGAATCTGAAGATAAGCCTCAAAGTATAGCCTTCTCTAAACAGTACCCTGATAATCTGTTGGAAACTAAGTGTAAATTTCAGACATGGATTCAACGAGGTCGCGCTATTCACACGCGCTATCAAAAACAATTCGCAATATTTTTGATCGATTAAATTATAGATAATTGCTTGATTAATTTAATCAAAAATACCCTTTATGCCTTCCCGTTTTTTCCCGCTTCTACGCTTTCAAGCAGCAAAACTGCAAGCAATTAGGTTCCTTTTAAAGAAAGAGCTTGCCAGGACCATAAGCTGGAGATATCTCAGGCATCTGCTGAGGAAAAGTAGGACCAAATCGTTGGTGTGCTTCAAATTAATTCAATTAGTGGCTGTTTGATTAAATTTATCTTAAAAAAATTTAAAGTGCCGCTGAGTAATAAAAGCACATCAATTTAATTGCACAAGATCACAAAAGTTAATAATTTCACAATACTTAGAACTAAAAGTATCAAAGGCTTTGTCATCATGCACTCTCCTGATATCAAGTCCCATATCCCGGTAAAGACCACCAGCCTCAGAGACAAGAAAAAGAAAATGGATGACCACCTCTACAGAGGGTCATTTATTAGCAGCACACCAAAGAGCGCCTGCAGCACTCGTCTCTATACCACAACCTCTGACGCGAGATCGGCAAACCGCTTTGAAGAGCACAGCATGAGGTAAACATTAGGACCTTATTCACCCTTCTAATCTTTCATAATTACGTAGTTTCTGTAAAGCCGCAGCCCATCTTGGTAATTTGACACGCCCAATGAGTATCTTTTCTAACTCGCTAATTCTTTTCAGAACTCCAAGTCAAACACGAAGCGAAATTCAGTTCAAGTCCTCGCACAATAGCGGGAGTGCTCGCGAGCCCTCGCAACAACGGAAATCCAATCCTTCAAACTGGAGATGTGAAAACTCAAGTAAATAGGACGAGAAAACGCGAGCTTATACTCTTAGGAATGGAAACCAATCGCCAAGAGAAACGAACAGTCATACAGGACATCTATCTTCAGCGACACCACAGAGACGCCTAGAGCCAAAGCAAAAGGACAATTCAGCGATGAAGCAAGAAAGTCTCTCGAAGTTCCCCAGAAAAAAACTGGAATTAGGTACCTTTTTCCTGCTTTTCTTCCCTGATCCTAATGATTAATGCCCCTGTAGGGTGATCCCTCAGAAAGCTTCTCAATGCATGGATGAATCACCAAACAGAGGGCTCAAGCAAGTCCAAACCTCTCCAGAAAAGGGCCGTCCAAACCCAATTACCGAAGGAGAGGCCCCTCATCAGGTTAGACAAAGAGTGACTGAACAACAAGTTTCCGACTGGACCAAGAAAGCAAATCAAGGTGCCTGGTTGCCAAGCGACCGAGTTGGAACTACCACCCCTAACAGAGTGTAAGCAATTTGACGTGAACCTTCTTAATGGGCAATTTTAGGAGACTTGAAAAGCCTTCAGAAGTCAAATCGCTGTTCGAACAGAGCAGCCTCACTCCAAAGGCGAGCAGCAGCAACACCCCTCAATACAGCGAGGCGCTGAAAGCTAAGAAAGTAGGTGTCGTTGGCCAACTTTTTAACCACAGTCAGTACGACGATTCGAAACTTAAAGTAAAATGAATCATGCTAAAAACCGCTAATTCGCCAAACTTTAGGTCACGGGTAAATGCGGTGAGGTTGAATACAATACAATCAAGAGCAATCTCAACGTTGAGAAGTCCTACTCGAGAGTCAAGGTGGATATTCATATCTAAAACAGCCGCAAGTTACTAAATTTCACATCCGATCAGGATACTATTCCACTATTGTTTTGCTAAGTTTTTCAGGCTAGTCATAAGTTTCTTATCAAAATCAGTATAACTATGCATACAGCCGGTTAGGTTTGTTTGCCGGTTCCAAAATTTCTACCCTTTGATTCTTTCCTTTGAATTCTTTTAACAAAAACTCTTTCAAAGTCTGTCCCAATAATCGTAATATACTATTTTATTAGTCAGCTCCTGGTAGAAATATCTTAAAATTCAATGTAAAAGGCAAATAAAATTTTTGAATAAATCCCGTGGGAAAAAAATATCTTGAATGAACTGGTTCAATCCTTCACTACAAAGGCCAAAGGTCTATTCAAACGATAGAAACGTCTTTCGCGACCGAGAGGAGGTTTGGTTCGGCGCTCGCTGGCGTCTCCGGAGAACGGTTCAGAGCTCGCGACTCTTTATCAAAATATTGTTTTTCCTATTGCTGCTCACAGGGACGTTGTTCCTTCCCATAGAGACAGAGACTCGAGTCTTGATAGTTGTATGTGCTTTGATTCTTCTTTTCCATGAGCAGATCCGTGAATCGAAAATCGCGACGTATATCGTGATTTTCTTGCTGAGTTCCTACGTGATTTTCAACACAGAGACGTTCTCGAGCCTCATCGATGAGGACCTGCTTGTTAAACTCAAAACTTCGGTTTGGACGACGCTGGGATTTGAATCAGCACTCGAAGACCTCGAACTCGAGAAATCAACGACTTCGAATCCGATTGAATCGTACATCGATGCAAGAGAGCTGTTTGGTCGAGGGCAATGCGGAAAAGCCTTGGCTCGTGCAGAGGACTTCAAAAAGCTGGTTACAGGAGAGCATCTGAGTGACATGGAGAAAGTCCTTGCGCTAGACCTGCTCGGAAGCGTGTATTGTTGCAGCGGGAGGTACAGCGAGGCGATAGAGATGATCGACCAGAGTTTGAAGCTAAAACACCAAACGTTTGAGAAAGAAAGGTATTTCCTCACAATCGCGCTCGGGTACAACGCCATGGCTACTACAAAGCTCGACTCTGGCTCTTATACCGAGGAAGTTGTTGAGTTATTCCACAAGGCGCTGGACTACTGCGCACAGGATATGAATAACACAGGTGCTTTTGCGGGGAAGACTAAAATCCTCAGCATGTTGGACACCACCCAGGCGCTTCTTTCAGGCGCACCGCGCAGGATTGAGATGATAAAAGAGGCTCATCAGGTCGACCCGAGGGCGCTGATGTTGCATATTTGGGACAATATCGCTGATTATTTAATCTTCGAGAAAAAATACTCGGAAGCGGAGGTCGTGCTGCCGGTGATCTTGGAGCTGAAGAAAAGCTACATCGGTGAATATCACATGGAAATCGTATCGACGAGCACGAGGCTCGCGAGGCTGTATACAAACTTAAACGATGTTGAAAAGGCGCTTGAATACGTGCAGAAGGCCAAGGATCTGATCGCGATACAAATCCGTGATGAGATCCCTGAACTCGCGAAAGTAAACATGGTTTACGGAGACGTGCAGTTGGCGAAAGGGGAAGTGGATGAAGCCATTGAAACGTATCGAAAATGCGAGGAGTTCTATCAAAATGTTCAAGATACAGTTAATTTTGATGTTTTGCTCGTGAAAGTGAAACTTGGGGGTATTTACTATGAAAAGGAGGAGTTTAGCTACGCGCAGGACTTGTATCAGGAGGCGTTGAAGATACTCGAGGAGATGGGAATAGAAGGGGAACATTATCATGCAGATAAAATAGCCGTGGTTCAGGAGAGACTGCAGGTACTCTCGGAAAAGAGGTTCACAATCCTGTTCCAGAGACTGGAAAATAGGCTTTCGGATATTGTTATCGATATATTCAATCAGTTGTTAAACTTCATACAGATTCTACAGTCTCTGGGAGAGATCATTTCGAGTGTTGTTGGCCTGTTTGGCGGTTAAAAGCCCTTTATTGTTTGTGTTTATCTATTAAATCTCTTAATTTTATGTATCCATAAAGGAGAAAAGATAATAGATCGAATACTTTGAGAAAAGACTAGGTAATCCAAGAACTTATGGATTTCAATAACATCGAGGGTTATAATTTGTTGTAATCAGATTTTCTAGAGGACACGCATTTATATATCGAAAAGGTGAAACGCGTTACACGAAAACACGCAAAAATTGCCTTCTATGCTTGCTAGAATAGAAAGTTTTTTATTTTCCTAATCTCTTCTGTTTGACACACTCCCAGACAGAAATAACCGCGCTGATATGCACGTTCAAAGATCTTATTCTTCCGAATTGCGGAATTTCTATGAACTCATCCATAAGCTAAGAAAAATTTAATATCGCTTATCAATGACAAGTTTACCTGGATAAACTCCGTTGGAACGCCTTCTCTTTCATTGCCCAAGAGCAATAAGAATTTGCCTGGGAATCTATAGTTTTGTAATGTCTTACTCTCGCTCGTTTGCTCAAGCGCCAACAGCTAAAAGCAAAAAATTCATTTGATTTTATCCTCAGAAATGAGTTTACCGTATATCCTTCGAGTTTCTTTAGCTTGAGATACTCTCCGAGGTCTTTCTCTCTAACTTCTGACAATGGAAGCCATTTTTCAGAAGTAACCGAGATGTTTTTGAAGCCTTCTTCATCAATGAGTTTTAGAGACGGGAGCACAAGCTCCTTAACTCCGAAGATCTCGCAGGTTCGGCAAAGATTGGCGAAGTTTGGCACCTTCTCTAGCAGAGTTGCCACGACGATAATCTCAACATCATCGGGCTTCTTCATATTGCTGAAAGCGTCTAAATCTACCAGACCCTATAGGAAATAGCGTTAACAACTATTTAACTATCATCATACCTCCATTTCCTCGTCCTCGATTTCGATTTTCTTCTGGAACGCTTTCATTTCTTTCTTCTCTGTCTCGTATCTGAAGATCGGGCCTTGATGCTCCTCAAGCAAATCTTTCAATTTCCTAAGAAGAAATTCAGGTGAAAGCTCAAAAATTCCTCTTACCAAGTCCACATCTCTTCCTTAACTGGCGGTGGGTTCTCCTCCTATGAGCAATAAATTATCTAAGCACGAGGTCAATTGAATTATATCTTACAACTCGGAGTTTATTGATCATCTTAACGCATTCGTCTCTCAGATGTTCAACGACACTCTCATGGATAACCTCTCCGTACTCGTCGAAAGGAGTGCTGATCAATGTCTCCAGATTAAAGTTCTCGAGGATGCTCTTGAACCCTGCGATCAGTGTCTCGAACTTAGATAGCATGCCTAAACGATCAGAGATCGCGAGGAAATAGGAGTAGAACTCCTTCATGATGATATGAGATTCTCTTATTTGTTCTATGGGATTTTTAAACAACGAATTTTTAGGGAATTTTACCTTGGCTTTGAAGGAATCTCGTTGAGAAGAATTGCGCGATCGCTCGGATATATGCGGTGTTGGAGGACACGTAAGAGAAGTAGTAAGTGAACCAATGCTCTGAGTACTTGCTTTCTGGGTGTTTGGCAATGTAGTACCCGATAATCTATTAAGAAAGCGGATTTGAGAGTGTGAAAGCAAAGTGAAATTTACAAAGATAATCGAGATGCTGAATTGTGCTTTGGCATTTTTATTAATCAAATGTTTCTTGATGTCTTCAACGCAGAGCTCAGGGAACTCCAAGATGAAGTTCAAGGCATAGATTTCGTAGTATTGACGGATTGTTGGGAGCGTAACGGTGTCCAACAGCTTCCAGAGCGTGTTTTTGATTTCAACTAATTTGTTATTTTCAATTCCATGAGCCTTGTATGCCTCATAAACATCTAGCAAACCAGTTATTTAAGCCTAATTTCAAGAGCGACACTGTACCTTTCTTAGTGAATTGATTCAGAGTACAGAGGGTATGGCTTAAATGGAGAAGTCTTCTATGTTCGTCGTTGTAAGGCATGACCATTTTCGTCGGATCGCGTTTCAAGAGTCTCTTCATAACTTCCATTGTCAAACTTTCAAGGAAGTTTTTCGCTTCTTTGAGTTGTTCCAGCGACTCGGCTTTATTGCCTGCTGAAGCGTCAAGGTCCTTCAAGACGGCCTTGGCGTTTTCCGTGAAGCTGTTGATGAGGATCAGCATCATAAAACGTGGATAAGCTCCATGGAAGTGGGTAATTCGGGACATTGATTGAACATCATCATTCACCGTCTACATCGTTAGCAAGTTATTAGACCCAATATAAGGATCGATTGTCACCTTATTTCCTTCAATGATAAAATCTTTGTCATTATTGCTATAGAGATGTGCCTCATATCCTCGGTATTCCTATAAAAAAACGTTAAAAACCTTCAAATTTCTGTTGTTAAATACATTGGTAGTAAGTAATCTAACCACGATCTCCATGTACTCGTTGGTCAGCTTTGGATTCTTTAAGAAAGCAGAAAACAATTGATTTGTCGTGTATCTCACGATGCTATGCCTTGTCGCACCCAAATCCAGCAACTTGCTAGGGATCTTAATAAAATGCTCAGAGTCCAACCCCAACACGAGTCTCTCATCCAATGCAAAGGAAATCAAAGCACGGACATCGTGATAATCATGAAGCTCGTTCTGGAACAAGGACTCTGTGCATCTTTCGATCATCGCGGCGAGCTCCTTGACGCTTCCCGCCATGTTGTTCTGAGCCTTTGAGAGGATGTAAGGGACATACACGATCCTGAAAGCCTCGAAGAGGTCCAACTGACTTCTAAAGTCAATAGAGTCGATTTGATCAGTCAACAGGTCGTTGAAAAGCTCAAGACTCTCAATGTACTCCTCACTTCTCACGATCTCGGGGTTGAAGCCTACCAACGAGAAATAATGCATGATCAGTCGCTGTCTCTGCCCAAGGAAGTTCCTATAGAGCAAGGCCTTTCTATCATACTTGTTCGTGGCTAAACTCTTGACGATAGTGAAGAAGTGCTGGAAGAGTATGTCGTCGGTGTAAATTTCAGCTTGGCCGGCCTTTATCACGGCTTTGATCTCAGCGACGTAGCTCGCGAGGATCTCGTTGAAGATTTGCAGCGTGAAGAGCATATGCAGCGAGATTTCCTTAGCTTGACTAAGGATAGGCAGCAAATGCTTCGTCATGAGCTCTTTGGTAAAGTTAACGATTTCTCCAAGGAGCTTGCATTGGAAAGGCACGTTTTGGGATTTAATCGCGAACTGGAACACGTGTCGAGTGATGCCAGCCAAATTATCTGCGAGATCAGGATCGATATCTTGTTTTTCGGCGGTCTCTTTGAGCGCCATGCCGATATACGCGAACAGCTAGTAATTTTCATCAGATTGAGTCAAATGAAGGCAAAATTACATCAGAGGCAATCAAATCGATGAGCTGAATGACGTTGTTTTGGAAAGTCTCCTCTTTTTCTCTCAGCGACCATGCCAATGCCTTCCGCAGGAACTTGAGAGTGTATTCCTTTTGTCTGGGCTGCTGGTAAGGGTTTCGATACAGATTCTGTGCCTGTTCAACCACAGGCTCGAAGATCTTGCTCAAGAAATGCCCATGAGCGAGCTCTTTCTTGTATTCTAACAACGCAGCCAGCTTTGGGAAAAACTCCTCAGGGATGTCTGAGACTCTCAGAGTATTCAACACTGAGCAGTATCTGAAGAAGCCAACGACATTGAACTCTGTTTCTCTATATTCCAATCGGTCATTAAGTCAAAGTTATATATAATATTACTCGTTTTTGAAGATTTTTGCCAATTGGCTTTTTGGGTAATGGATCAAATCTTGATGTGAGATCGCAGAGTTCAGACAGAAGATAGCGAGGATTTTAGTCTTGAAGTTGAACTCTGACTTCAGGAGCGCTTGGATCTCCTTCTGAGCGTCTTCGCTCTTGCCAAACACCGCTTTGTGGAAAAGTGCTCGGGCCTCTTCTGGGTAATACTCAACGTCGAAAATCCCTTCAAAAAAGCACTCTAAGAAATCATAAATGTCGGCTGCTGTGAGCTAAACAAGCAATTATCAACTGAGTAAGGATAATCCCTTACCTTTGAGACATCGGTGAAGTTTCCAAACAGCGTGAGGACGTAGTTATAGAACTTATTTTGCTTTCTGATATGGAATTTAATGCCTTCTTTCTTCGCAAAGCGGATCAAGTCTTGGAAAAGCGTTCGGTCGATAAACGCCTTTGGGTTCGCCAAATGCTGGAAGACTTCAAGCAAACCGATGACATTGATAAGGAATTTATCCTTGGTGACTATGGTAGATAGGAATCTCTTCAAGTAGCCCTCGTAGAGGTCAGGGCTGACATTATCGAAGAGAGTTTTGTAGAAGCTGACGACGTGGGCCGTGAATTTGGAGTCCACTAAAGGATCTGAATCTTTGTACAAAAACCGAGAATTCAGGATATCAGTGAGCCTCTCAATCAAAAACTCGTCATAATTCTCGAGCTTTATGTCGAGTTTCAGGAAGCTCTTGACGAAATGCTTCGTGATAGTTGCGTTATTGTGTGTATACGCCTTCTCGACAAGAATCGAAAGCGGCCATCTCGCATCGTAGAGGAAATTTGCTTTATTGAGCTGGTATAACGTCCTGGTGTTTACTTCTTCAATGATGCTCTTAATATGAGAAAAAACGGCCTAGACTCAAACGTTTAGCTTCTGTCAATGGCATTTAGCTAGTTACCTTAAGAAGATGGACTGGGTAGCTGTCCAACGTTTTGTAAATATTGATAAAATCTCTCCACATGGTATCGAAGAGCTGGATAGTGCTCTCATTAGTGATTTTCTTAGCACGCATGTAGTTTTCCTCTTGCTCAATCAGAATCTCAAGCAAACTCGCGGCTAATTTCCTTGTTGCAGAGTCGTTGAACAATAGCGCTTCCTAAGAGAGAGCAAATACCAAGTAAGGATGCTTTGCTCAGAGGATTTTATATATATTACTGTTAAATGAGACTTGGTGGTTCCCACTTCACTCGCGAAGAAAATCTCAGCGAAAATAGCTCGGTCGATTGACGAAATAGCCACTAGGAACCTAACTCTTTCGATAGGTTCATGCTGCAAGTAGATTAACTCGTCCGAGGAATTTCTGTTCTTGAAATGCTCGAAGTGTGCTTGGTAAATCTTGAAAATCTCCTGATTTTACATGAATTCATAAGAAAATTTGACGAGAAAAAGGCAAGATTTACAATCAAAGTCGGTTTTTTAAGCTCCGAGAACTTTTCGCCTTCAGAAGCTTGGACTAAGTTTTGCAGCACGATGATCATGAGCTTTCTTAAAGTTTTAATCTGCTTCGTGTAGTAGGCGTCATTGTCCGGGTCGTATTTGGTAAAGCCTCCTTTTAGATCTTCCTTCCCGGTGTTTTCCAAGGCCTGTGGGCTAATGAGATAGGCCAACGATATTTGCACGATAAGCGCGCTGATTTCATTGTGTAGCTTCAACACTTGCTGGAGTTGGTTACCCTGGCTATCAGCTGTTAGCATTTGAAGCAACAGAGGCAAAATCGTAGAGAGCAACTGTATTTTTCTCTCATGCGCCGATGCCAGAGCCTCTGTTCGCTCGAATTCGTAGCTTGAAGCGACCAGAAGCGTGTCCAATAGGAAGCGGTAATCAAAAACTTCCTTGAAGAAATGCATGAAGCGACAGCGGGTCTGAAGGTCAAGCTTCAACACTTTCTTTATCCCTATAATTCTCATTAGATGACCATGAAGACAATGAATGGCATTACCAAATACGTAGAAGTTAAGATCGGTTTCTTTGGGGACAAGCATGCACTTGAGGAGTACAGAAGTCGCTTCGAAGATCTCTGTGAGGAGTTTCTGAGTGATTTGGTCTAGTTTTTGCTTCAATGCTGCTTTAGTTAAGATTTGAAGACACATGATAGCAGCAAAAAGGTGCAAGTGAGTGTCGGTGTTATTGGGGTTGTGAGTGATGTTTGAAATCTCAGTGTCGATAACAATTTTCAGCTCATTGTAAGTTTTTTCAATGGTATGTTCCAAGTCTGTAAGGTTCACGAGCACTTTGCAATTTGAGTAAAACGAGTAAAACTTGTTTTTCGGCTGGTTGATCTTCTTCTCTGCGATCTGATAGGTTTTTACAATTCTTGCGATGTCCATGGTGTGATGTTTTATTTGGAAATCCAATTTTTGCTTTTATTAGTCCAGAGTAAAATATGTTTTATCAGAAATAGCTAGCCAATCAACTGTAACATAGGATAACCTCCGACATAGAGCTTGAAATACCATGGGAAAATGCCTAAAGAATCAAGAAACATTTGTCTGGACTGTGCATATAAATGACGGACTCTTGAATATTTGCAATTTTTCTTTCTTCATATAAACAAATAGTGGATATGAGCATAGAGAATGAAGTTGCGAGATTCAGGAGCCAAAAAATTCTAAATAATACTCATCCGTCGATACTAGAAAGGGAATTCAGATCTCACCAACCAAGGATAATTGTTTATTTCCAATACAATGAATCGATTTTTTATCATTAGATCATTGCCCTTCTTAACAAAATAGGGAGTGATCAATCGTTATAGCAAGAGCTGTAAGACGGCAGTCTTTTACTGATAAATCTCTCTCTGATTTGCCTTGACTATGACAACAACTTCAAAAAAATCTAACAATTAGTTAAAACCAATTTTACTCGACGTAAGACAAATTTGGGATAGATTGGGCATTCTAAAGAGAACGCTCAAGAAGGTCATAATAGGCAGGAATAAAACCAAAAAAATGAGATATAAGAAATATAAACTAGATCTATACACACACTTCACGAAACAGAAATACATTGAAACTTACCATAATGGTATATATGTAATCAAAACTAATAAACCTAAGCATTAGTGGAACTGAATGATTAATCTCCAAGCGACCCACTGGATTCTACCGTTCCAAATTTTTCAGATGTCCTTTGAAAATACATCTTCTCGATTTCTGGGTTTGTTGGTAAAGAAAGTGATTTCCGAATCTGCACAATCGTGCTCACACTTTCTTTCGCTCGAAAAGTAACTTCTTCAGGCCTTTCAGACTTCTCAGCGGACCAATTGGTATCTAAACTCACTGTCGTTGACGTTTGTTTGCTAATAAAAATTTTCGGAGTCTTTTCATCCTCCTCCTCTTTGACTTCAGAAATAGACGGCAGTCCATCACTGAAGTCTCTGCTTTTCCCTGCCGCCCGTTTTTCTACTTTTCCTTTGGTTTCTACTTCAAAAAACGCGTAGAGTTTCTGTGTGACTGGCCTCACGTCATCTTCCTAAGAATATATCAGTTAATTCTCTCTCAGTGATTGAGGTATATCTACTGTTGCGATATAACGAAGGAAAGGACTGAGGATTATGAGTCCGCTGTCATCCATCTCTCCTTTAAACGCTTGAATTAATATTCCATTGAGAGGCTGAATTCTCATGTGTTTTGCGGAATCATCCACAAAAATGGTGTTCGAGAACGAGAATCCCAAGTTCAAAAGCGACTTCATATACGTATTCGCTGTGATTTTGGTACAGTGCTCACGCGTGTACACCTCGAAGATATACGGAGTCAAACCCACTGCTTCGACGATAGCATCAGCATACTAAAAAGACATTTTTGCAACTTAGAATAAGAATGAAAAAGCCGCTTGGTACCTTTGCTTTCTTTGCTGTGTAAATGCAAATATTGAACAGTGCGCTCATCTCTTTGATAAATAAATCGAGGCCGGGCCGTTTGATGACGTAGGCTGGAGTTTCGTTTTTATTTGGAATCTGCACGTATGTAGTAGTGTCTTTGTTGGGTTTTTCCATGGTGAGGTACACCAAGGTGTGATTTAGGTCCAAAACGAGAGTCTTCTTTTTCTATTGAAGGGAATAAGAGTTAAAAGGGTCGGGTAACGATTCGCATACGATGTCGAACTGCATTCCATAGCTTTTACGGCTAGTGCTCCTGGGAACAAGCTGAGAGCCTTCGAAAGGATTTACTGCATTGGGATTCGTATAGGATCTCATTTTAATTATGAAATTCGAATTTTTTAGCTCATGTAATCAGATAGTTTTAGATCCCAATATCAGCACTAGGCTATAATTATCACATATAGTTTTTTATTTGATGCTTGAATAATTAACGGATTCTTCGGAAAATGTTGAATAAGGAGTTTAAAACTTCCAATAATTTAACTCTGTTAATAGAACCAATAAATTCTTTTAACAAGACGCTATTCAAAGTATGTTTCTTGAATTCAAAAACTTTTTACTAGTTGATTAAGTATCGAGAAAAGCTAACAGTATTTCGCAAGTTTAAAGGAAATGAAGGAGGTATTTGAACAAGGGACTGAGGTGGAGCTTTATCATCACTTCAGAACGGTTAGTTCAAAAGGAATAAGACATTCTGGGTTATTTTAGAAACGAGAATGACTGTGGGTGAATCTTTTGAAGTTATGATGGATTCGATATATAAAGATCTTGATTAACAGCCTCACTATCAACTAAGAGAGCGGCCGTATAACTGGTTGGTATCCATATGGATAATTTGGAACAGAATGAAAACAAATTGTTAATCCGAGTAAAAATTTAGTTATATTTTGTGAATAAGGCGACGAAAACTTGCATAGTCGATCGAGAAAACAGGCAAGTATAACATTAAAGAAAACATGAAGCTGTCTGTTCTGTTTCATAGGATTGTAAGGGTTGGAATCGTAAACTTTTCAGAGAAATTCAATTAAAGGAACTGAATATTTAAATCCTCGATTAATATATTTTTACAATCTCCTATGAGATGATCCTGGATCGCATAAGAATAGAATGGAAACTTTCTAAGTGGCCTGCTATATTATGCATCCCAATATTCTTGGTGCTAGTAACCATTTCTCGCTCTATTTACATCTCGATTCAGATAATTTTCCATTTGTTTATCGAAAATTCAGACTCTATCATGAAAAAAGGAGCTTTTGAGTCCAAATGGTTTCTAATTGCTTAGAATTCAAGAATACATGATGTGAAATGGCTATTCGACAAAATTTACTGAGCTTTTCTGGGGTATCCAGATTTAATTCTAACTGTGAATTATGAGTAGAATTGCTTGCTTCTAATTTGAATAATAGAGCTCTTTTATCGTCTTTAGTCGGGATAGACTGGGATAGACTGTGCTTTCTAAGAGGTCAAAGACACCTCGAATGATGGGCTTGATAAATACAGACAAGTTTAAAGAAATGAAAAGCAGATGAGCTCGAGAGCAGCGAGATAAGGTGACCTGTAGCTGCTGGTCACTATTGCTTTTCCTAAATTTTGAGAAACTAAGAACCTCTTGCTTAGGTTTTCCCCTCCACGAGGATATATTTCGGTGAATTACCACTTAGTATTTCTTTGCGAATTGAATATCAATGCCCAAATTGACCGATCTAAACTTCCTTGGAATAGTGCATTCTTCGATCCAAAAATAGAGCAACGCAACCATTCACTGAGATTTACTACTGAGAACCATAAACTGACTTTCTACGCTGAGCTCCATTGACATAGTAAACCAGAAATATAATTCTATTTAGATCAAGCAGCCGGTTAATCAATAACTTCCATACAGCGGTAATCTGGAGTTTGATTTCCATTGTGGTGGTTATTCGTTCATCTTAATCCACCTGAATTGGTCCATCGTCTCCTAAATCTCTGATTTCTGTTAAAGCTTGCTTAATAACCGGCAATTAACATCAATTTTAAAAATATCTTTGCATTTACTAATATTATTGAAAACCGAGGAGTTTCTCTGGAAAAATCTTTGTTTCCTACCGAATCTCAAATCTCTTCATTGATCGATTACTTCTAAGATGAATCTCTATCATCCAGTTACAACTTAATACTCAATAGATTAGGAAAATTAGGTTTGGATTTAAGCATAAACTGGACGCATGACAAATCCTGGAATGGATTTCAGCGGATATAAATATCATCTCATATTACATAAATGCAAAAAGTGAATTTTGGTAACATTAATAAAACAAGCACGATCGAAGGAATCCTATCGAACTGATCTTTCTTCAATAAAAAAAAAAAGTGCCATTATTACTGCTCTTCTTCAGAGAGTAAAAAAAAAGGGAGTGGGTATTCACGATTCAGCATGAGCTTATTAGATCAAGATTCCGTTGCTCTCACTATATCGCATATGCATTATTCTCCGGCAACGCTTTTGCCCAATAAGTCATACCAGTTGTAAAATATTGCCCTTGTCCTTCACATATCCTTGCTATATTGGCTTTGGTGCTGCTATTATCGGGAACAAAATTGCTCTCTGAGCCTTGAATCAAATTTCCTAACTACAACGAAAGAAGTCAATAACAACCCGCACGATCGACTCTTACCTTATTATCCAACGAGAAGGCGTTCATTCGCTCTTTCATATCGTATGGATACGCTTGGGTCAACTCTGCATGAGGCTCTCGATCTTTTTTGTATTCAACCTATCAATCGTATTTTAGCAAACCACATTTAAAGAGTCAAAATGCTTACCGCTGACTGAAGGCCAAAGATAAGCGGCTGTCCCACATTGATTTCATTTAGTGTGGTTTCACCAATGCCTAAAATGGAATTCGCAGAGATCTTCGCTTGGGTGGTCCAATGCCCTGGCTGCGTCGAGGTGTTTTTTAAAGAAGTGACCAGATTAAGCGACATTTCATTTATCTGTTGATTATTCAAATTCTGAGAGTCGAAAAAACTCGGCTGATCCAAATTGAAGCCCGTAGCTGCGGCTCTCGTCTCATAATACATATTTTGAGGCAAGCAAGATTTCAACTGTCCAGTAGACAACTGCATTGCTTTTAAACTGATGAAATAATTCTGAAGTCTATGACTTTCTTGCCTGCAACAGTAGTAGTAAGTCACGGAACATCTCTAAATTTACTTTAGCTCCTCGTATCTAAGGTATTTCTGCTGGTTTCTGATATGCATTTGTTGGATTTCGTTGGTCGTGGTCTCGAGCTGGTAGGTGAGATCGTTTTTAATCATTTTAAGGATGTCATTCTAAATCACTTAGATAAACTCATCGGCAGCCTCAATAACCTTACCTCATAAAGAAGCTGATTCAACTCTTGCTTTTTTGAAGGATTTTGCTGATATTGAAGCGCCTGGTCCTGCCCCTTCTTCGCCTCTATATTCTTTTTATATTTCTTTTTCCGCTCAATTTGGTGAATTAAATCCCTGAATAAACAACCATAAGCACACGGCACCCACAAGCGATGAATTACTCTCTGTCTTTCTTAAAAAATCGATGGGAATACGCATGCTGATGAGTCTCATCTTTCACCTTCACAAAACTATACATGTTCAGCTAATTTTGCATAAGCAACTCATGTAACTGCTGCGAGTACCTGTCTGATGAAGGACGCAAGGTTGCCGTGATTGAACATCTGAGGAAGCAGCTGCTCTGCGAACTCACGAGGCTTCTTTATCACAAAATTTTCTCCGTCGGCACTCCAGTCTACAACATCGGGCATATCGTTGTTCTACTCGCGGTTATTCAGTGGATTTCCCATGAGTTACTTGTAATAGGTTATAGATCCTCCTCAGGAAAACGGGTATCTTTTTGCTCGCAAGCGGGGAGCCCCTGATTTTCTCGCTAACCGAGGAACTTTCGTGGCTTATCATGGTAGTAGGAAAAACTTTTGGAATTTAGATTTGACTTGCTATTAGAAAATTTTCGAAGGAGAAATGCGAAGTGGTTTATTTAGAGTTCGCAGTGCGTCCTACTGACATTTAATAAATAGAAATGTGATTTTCTCTTTCTGATCACGAAGAAAATTTTTACATAGAACTTTCTATCTGTTATTAATTAATTGAGTCCAATTAATCAGACTTCACAAACCTTCCAATCCCAAAGAGAGAATTCTGGAAATTATTTCTTAAGATTCCATGCCTAGTAAAGTCTCTTTAAGGAATTATTCTCAGCTGATGCCTGCCATCGATTTATTAAAAATTCCACAAAGGAGTGGAAGGCTTGAATCATCACTGTACAGTGCTGGATTACGGCAAAGATTAATTATCTATCGATCCCTCTTATTATTATTCAGAGAAACACCTCAAGATGTCATGCCGTTCATAGTATTAGGCTGTCGAAACTAGGCAAGAGCTTTCTCCAAGCCCAGTTCGAGGGCATTAAGCGAGACGTCTGCTCTTTTTTTTTTGCGGCTTAGGTGATTGTTTTGTTCTGAGCCTTAAACCTTAAGTACAATGCGGAGCGCCTAGTCCAATGAAATGAACCTCGACGTAGCTTTCCATAGGCTAGAGATAAGAGATATTTCGCTTCTTGTTCTTGCAGAAAGAGGGAGAAAGGTCATTCACATCGGTGAAGACGAAAGAAGAGTTGATTCGGTTAGTTTTATCGAATCGAGAGAGGGAGATAGCTCTAATTATCTGCAAAAATCAAAGGAATCAGTTCGTGTTGAGTGATGCTGACTAAGTGTCAAAGTCTTGCATTTTACCTGAAAGGGCTCGAATGAGCTCGGTTAGGTTTCAAGGAATGGTAAAAACGCTCTTCAAGATGGATCTCAAGGATGAAGATTTGTTTTTCGAACTAAGAGTCGATATACTCTATTGATAATTTCGGAATCGTATATTTGGAATCTCAAATAAGTTCGCTTAGGAATAGTCCAAAGCTGATTGGAAATGTAAATCTGAAATGATAAATCCATCATTGCTCTGAGTCTGCATAAACGACGAAAATGTGAGAAGCTTATGGGATATCGAGATACGCTTAGGTTGCTTGAAATATGTGGGATAGGGGTTGTAAGGAGCTCAATTCTTCAAATAAAAAGTAGAAATCTCACTTAGAATTCTACCTTTTCCATTCACATCTCTGAGGGCCTATACTATTGAGTAAACTTGCTCACAATTTGGGATTTGAAACTCCCAGTTCTTCGAATTGATTAAATGAATCCTTAAGCAGCAGCAAGTCCAAAGACTGAAATTTAAAAAACTTTCGAGTAGAGAGAAAATCATAACTAAAGCAATAGTCTATAAAAAGTAAGGACGCTTAACCAAACCCAACTTAATGCGATAATTGCTGCTTATTCTGAATACAATTGTTTGAATCATTAGCTCATTTTTGTCTGTTGAATTTCTTTGAAACAGCCGAGTTAAGTGTACCGGTAAAATCCAACTTTTCTTTTACAGAAAACACTAAAGGGGAAAGTAAATGTAAGACGCTTATTTTCGCGAAATGATTAATTGCAGTAGACTTTCCTTTGAATTGCCTATTGGAAAGAGGTCTCTTTAATTAATTTTCAAAATCTGTTGCAGTTGAACCCGTTTCAATAGCACGTCTCACAATCAGCGCTTTGGATTGATAATCAAAAAGGCAGCTTCCTTGTGAACGCTAAAAGAAAAAAGTACTTTTTCTTGATTTTAAGGTTTGGATAAATTACTGGTTTTATCGAGCAGATATGTATTATACTGATAAAACCTAAGCATTTATTCGTATGCATTACATAATAATAAACAGGATCATATAATAACTCAGTCAACTTCAGGAGATCGTCCTGAACAGCAAACCACACATTACCTCCGCCTTTTACAAGACTCGATAATATATATGTTACTTAATAGTAATTATATAGATAAATATAAGCAGAAGGGCTGTTTTCGATGATAAGTTCTGTACGTACTATCGGAACAAGACCTTGAATTTAGTTGAAGAGAAAGAAAGATTTGATTTCCTTTTCAGTTTTTTTTATTGATTCGGACCTTGGGTTTCTCATTTTTCGATATTTTATGGCTTCTTGAGTGAAGACTCGGAATATCCTTCTGGTTTTTCTCGCAATCGTCTTCTTCTGGCAGTCTCGTGATAAATTCCTCAAAGTCAAACGGTTTCTTAGGGGCATAATCATTGTTTTCTTCGCCAAATAAAAAACGAATCAATGAGCTTTTAAAGCACTGGAACTCCTCGCAGATAGACTCATCCATGCTTTGCTTTAAGCAGTCAACGGAGAACGCAAGACCATCGAACGGGCTGTCTGGACCATCAAAAATCGTGCTTGCCGTCTCTTCAATGATACTCGTTCTATCATCAGCCATCGCCTTCAGATAGAGCGACAAATCATAGGCATTTCGTGATTCTTCATGGGTTAAGACTTGATAGGCCTCGTGGACTCGGTTGAAGATCGTCGTAGCAGATTCTTTATCCTCGTTCTTGTCCTATCATAGAAGATTAGCTTCAAGGGGACAGAATGAAGAGGGTTTACTGGGTGGAATTTAAGAACGAGAGCTTTATAGGCTGAACGAATTTCGCTTTGGGTTGCCGATTGAGAGACTCCGAGAGCCTCGTAATGAGTTAGCTGGTCGATCATGAGGGAGCCTTTTTCAAAAAGATGCAAATTTATTGATTATTAGGAAGTGTTTCCATGGGATAAATATTCTTACCGGGCTACCTTATTGATTTATTGCAATTTATTCATGGAAATTAACCGTGATTTTGAAACATTTTGTTTTATTTGCATTTTTCAAGAATCCTTCTTTAATCTCAATAACGCAATTTAATGGTAAATTTTTTCCATTTTGATTTATTTCGCATATCGACAGAACACGAAATTTCGAAAGTCAGCACTCGAACCCCCGGAGAATTAAACGAGCCATACACAGCTTCGCTGCTGCATCAAACAGCTATTGAAGATCTCTGGCAAAGTTCGTATTAATAATCAATTTTCCCTTGAATACGCCTTGGGATAAGGAGGTTCGACATATTTGATATTTGATATTCGATCTCATAATGGATTACCTCATTCAATATTTTTTTTACCAGAATTCGCAGAGAATTTTGCGGAACGAATCCTGGCATAGAACAATCTATGGTTTATTAGATTTCTGTTCTAGACTCTCCGACTTTAATAAATAGAACAATATCGATCCTTTGAGAGAAATTCAATCCGGAAGAATTTCAATCGAAAGTTCTAGATGAAGAGTGAATGAAAAAAAATCAAATATCGAAAATTTTTCCCTTGCCGAGCTCGCCGGCCTGCCTGTATTAAGGCAGAATTACAGCCTTCTTTGAACATAAGCCGTGGAAATGGAAGTGGGATTTGCTTGTTTAGTAGCACGGTGCGCGAGAAAAAGATAAAGAAAGGCAGTACTTCAATAAAAGTAATTCAAGTTTAATCGAAAGTGCGTTTCGAGGAGGAAATAATTTAAAATTTGCTTTAGATAGAAGATCTCGATCAAGAATAAGAGAATTGATCAAAAATTCTTAAATTTGCTAAAAGAATATGACTGGAATCTGCTGTTGTATGCAGTCCGTCAATGTTTCCTTTGAAGCGACTTGTTTCAGGTGCTGTCAGCGGCAAGAGCATATTTCGGTTGGGTTTTAAGGGTGTTTAGTGTTCATGCTTGGAATGGAATAATATTACTAAGATTTAGGTTACTATGACAGAAAATCAAATTTTTTCTGGAAGATGTTCGAGGAAAATAATTAATGATACTAATAATTATAAAAATGCTCGGCAACGTCATGAGAAATAATGAAACCAGTGAGAATGAGCTCCGTTCAAGGGCTTCATCAGAAAAACTGCTCTTTTAAATTGTTACTATTATAAGGGGCAATATTAAGCAGGCAGTGGGAGAGTGTCTTAATCTTGAGAGCTTCTTAACTGATTGATTATCAATAATGATCGAAACCTCAAGAGAGTCGAGGCGTGTTGAAAGTGTTAACATGCAATACTTGGCGAGACTGGGGCTTGAGGACTGAATTTGGCATTATCTATCATTTCTATGACTTCTCTCTTAAACTTCTGACACTAAACAGTAGTAGTTATTCCAGCGGGAGTTTGGAAGAAATATTTTTCAAAACTTTCAGAATGGTGCATTCTGTTTTCTTGAAGTTCCGAAAAAGTGAACATTTATTGAACAAATCTTAGAAAACAAAGCCGTCGTTGTGAAACTACAGTCTTTGAAGTTTTTTATGAATAAATACTGTATTTATGAGTTTCTCTTTGATTTATATATGAAACATAATTTTAGTGTTCTTTATGCTTCAGGTGTGGAGCGTTCCAAATTATATATCAAATGACTGATCTCATAGTTTTTCTGAGGAAGAACTTATCAAGCAGTATTCATTGTGAAAACTGGTTTCAAAAGAACCTTCTTGAACCTCCAGCAGAATATCCGGAAACTTGTTGAAATTATGATGTTATTCTTTTGCTGACTGGAAAAACTGGAAAAAAGGATTAGCAATAGTTCTCAGTACATAGGTTTTAATAATAATCATGATCTTCACATCAAATGTTTAAAAAGTCTTTTCAAAAATACATCCCAGATGGGACTCGAACCCACAACCTCCGGTGCCGGAAACCGATACGCTACCATTGCGCCACTGGGATAACTGATGAATTATCAAAAACTCTTTCTCGCAAACACGGCGCCTGACAGAGGAATCTCACTGTAAATTATGCCTGAGGATATTCAGAAGATTATTTGCAAAATCAGCAACGTCGGCACTCAATTTCACTGCAAGTCTCAAGATTGCAATTCATATATTTTATCCCCATGGCATAATGGCAGCGGCTTATGGCACTAGTGTCAGCAGCTCAATCCTGGGATGGAATTTCCCCTGTGTAAATTCTAACAACAGAAATATTGTAACAACGAAATAAATATTTTTTAAATTCTACTTCCTAAGCAAACACCAATAAAATGTTATCGCTCTCAAAGAAAGAATTGACCAAGAAAGACCCAACAAAGAAGGATACTAATGACGATTTTTTAAGTATGCTTTCTAGCTGGAAGTGGACAAACATGAACTGTATCCTTGACCCGATCAGAGGCGTTGGAGGACTTTACCTTGGAAATATCGACGGTGCAGAGGACCTCAAAGAGCTCAAGAAGAACAAAATAACCGCAGTCCTCACAGTCGCCGCGGGAACAGGGCTAATTTACGATGCTAAGGAGATACCCAATCATAAAATCATCGAAGCCGAGGATGTTGCTTCCTTTGATTTGAGCATTTATTTTGATTCTGCTTTGGAATTCATTCAGAATAACATCAAGAAAGGGAATGTCTACGTCCATTGCTTTGCAGGAGTGTCCAGAAGCGCGACTATTGTTATCGCTTACCTCATGAAAGAGAAGAAATGGGGTCTGAGTGCGGCTTTGACGTATGTTAGATGCAGAAGACCAATCGCCTGTCCAAACAGCGGGTTTTTAAAGCACTTGGAAGATTTTGAACTCAGACTCAAGGGAGATCAAAAGGGAGATAAAAAGAGATCAGTGTGCTTACCAACCAAAAAAGTTTATTAATGTTTCTTGTTCTTTAAACAGTAAATACTCATTGAGGGAATGGCATGTGAATTTATCGATATATATAAAAAAAAGAGGCATATTTTTCTATAAAAACTTATGATCGTAATATATTCTACTTATTGATACATGACTTGCATTCAAATATTTATTAAAGCATGGATCAGTTATCCTTAGCGTCAAATTTCATACTAAACCTCCAAATGCACAGGTCTTTGATTGATTTAACCAAAGGACTGTCATCTCTTGACCTCGCATGTTTGTTTTGAAGCATCTCGTCCAAAAGTATAATGGCTTCTTCTTTCTTAGTGACGAAAAAGCGGCCTGGCTCACTGTGAGAAGTTTGAGTTTTGTCCTGGGATTTTCCATGAGTTTTCAACGTTTTGGCTTCAAGATCCAACTCATAGCATTCCCATTTGGTCTTAGACCCGAAAACGAACACTCTTCCGTCCTCGCTTTGCACAAGCGGAGACCGAAGGAGTTTCAGAGACTCGTTTAGCAGGATGTTCAACGGCATATGAGTCCATTCATCGGTTTTGAAATCATATAAACTGACATACGGATTGAAAATCTGAGGTTTCGATGAGGAGTATCCGCCCAAAACCATCAATTTAAATGAGTTTCCCTCTTGACCAGCCTCGGTGTAGCAGATCGCGCTGCCTTCTACATGCGGTAGAGGGATACTCTTGAAAGAAATCCATTTTTTCTTATCCATGATGTATCGGCTGCATTTTTTTGTGGGAACCCCACCCTCTAGGCCAGACACACAAAAGATGTTATTTTGGCTATAACAGACCGTCGGACACTGAACTCCGATCGGCTTATCGCTTATCAACCGGAACGAGTTCGTCCGAAAGTCATACTCGAGGTGGTAGTGTCCGAGAATCTGGATCGTTTGCTCATCAGTGGCGATAAGCGTTGAGTTTTTTACATACTCTGGGAATTCCGCTCGGAACATTCCCTCCTCGAAGCCTGAGAAATTATATGACTCAGACCTGAAACGGCAATAGAGCAAATCGTTGTATGTCCATTTCATTGTTTGGCCATCCAGAATCCAAAATAGCTTTGATTTGTAATCGAAATAGAAAAGCATCATTGGAGTCAATACTCGTCTTCCTTTGAATTTCGCATCATTGAAAATTGAGGCTACAGGCTCAAGCGTTGAAGGATCCATGTCTTCGTTGATTTCTGTACCCTTAGTGTCGATTTCTGTGAGAGATGTAGGGTAGGACAGGTCGCCTTCTGGCTGTTTCTCGTAATGGCCATCTGATAGCTCAGGCACTGAAGTGGATTTAGAGTCGGAAGCAGTTCGTTTTTTCTTCGAAAAAACTTTTTGGTGAGATAGCTCTTGTCCCATGCTGATTTGCTTAAAGAAGATGATTTTGAATTACTAATATCGCCGATTCATCGCCTTTAAAAGCTTGAAAGTCATGAACCTGCTAACTGCTACTGATTGTTCTTTTGAACCAGTTGCCTCAATAAATCACTGGATTTGCCTCATTTGATGAATCAAATAAAACTTAACGCTTTACTGAACCGCAAGAGCGAAGTAATTTACTGTTCTCACTTAAAAAATCAGTAAAGTGTTAAAAATTAACGTCTTTTAGATTCAAAAAAAAAGCGCTCTTAGTGACTTCATGCGAATTAATAAACTGGCTCAGCGATGCTTAATGTAAAGTGGTACCTCAAACTACATGATAACCGGCATAGTGTGCTGGAAGCGTCATTAAAATGAAATCACCATTGATTTTTATGAGGCTAGCTTAGCAATTTTGAAATACCTTTAACGGTCACATAGTCGCTTGGAAATCAGTAAATTTTTGACGGATGAGGACGTATTTGATAAGTGGTGAGAGAATCATCTTTAATTTTTTTAGATTTGCAGCTTTTTATCCAGTCAATGAGTGCATTAGCTTCAGAAGGTGGGTTTTTCATTTTTTTTGTTTTTGTGAGGCAACCATCTGAAGATTTTGCCTCTCTCCCCGCTGAGCTTTTTGTAGTGATCTTTCGTAAAGCATTTTCAACAATAACATGTATGTGCAGAAAATTTAAAAAAATGGAAAAATAAATTTCGATTTACCAAATGAAAAATTTTAAGGAAACCTCGGAAATTTCCTGTTAATTAAATTTAAAGTGCCAACTCATGAAAAGATAGGGTATTTACTTATGTTAAAAGCAAAAAATGAAAGTGCGGCCTTCTAGCATTAGAACTATGATCAAGTCTGCTATCGGGAGAGAATGAGGACTCGATCGTCTATTCAATGGTTCATTGAACAAGTATTTTGTTAAAATTATGATTGTACACCCACCATTCCTTAATGCATATTCCTGGTTTTCCCTGGTTGCCAAAGGGAAGACCCACATTTATAAACTAACTCGAAGCAGTCTTCACTTTTGAAGCGATGGGTAAGGTTTGAAAGCCATTTTGTTACATTATTTGAGAGCAAATTTAGCATGAAATATGAAATTATGGTTCAATCCGTCTTAACAGGTCTTAAGGAAAGAGAGATGAATATGTCTATTAAAAAAGCGCAGAGTATGACAGTTCGATCAAGCCTTGATGATGTGTGTATCAGGCATTAATGGAACGAGAAGAACAATCGGAAATTATCATCATCATTACAACTTGATGAAGAGAAGCTCTATAAACAGTCTGAACTAAATCGATCTTTGATAGCGAACATGGCCTGATTTCACAAGCCCGCTAGAGCTTAGCTCTCATAACTCCACGAAAAATAAATCGATTTCCAATGATTCTTTTGGCAAAAAAGGAATTAAGCGTTGGCGCCACTGAAATAATTGTATTCACCCAGAAAATAAATTCTTGAAAAAAATTTGCTATTTAACTGGGAATTTCTCTGTACTTTAATAATCAAATTTCTGAAAAATTCATAATTCTCTTCGGAGAGCCACCCGGTCAACAGCCTGAAACAGGAGGAAGGTAGTCCTGTTAAAACCGTAATGAACCTTAAAGCGATGGACTAGCTCTTTAATACCAGCATCAGTCACTCTCCCTTTTTCATTTTGAGATACCATGGAGCCAATTTTGAGGTTTGCTTCAGCTAACAACTCAAAGAAGGCGTCAGGAACTCTAGAAAAAGGCTAGAAAAACGTGATCTGTGCCAGCCGAAAGAGCCAGTCGTCTCTTTAGTGGTGTGAGACAAAAAATTCTGAACGTGATGGACCAATTTTGCTTGTATTGGTGGAAGCGAGCTCAGAGAAACTATTGCCTTGAGATCGAGACAAGCTCGGTTTTCAAAAAGTACGTACTTCCAACTAACAATGAGAGCAGGCTTTGAATAATTTTAGAAAAATTGAATAGTTTTTGGAAAAATTCATGAAATAAAATTTATCATTTCTCTCATTGGACTTTATTAAATTACAGACTATACTCAAACTTCTTCGGTAGTTTTAGAACTGATCAATTGAATGTTGTGCTATTTGAGCAGTAGATAGATGCTATAAGAATTATACATGCCATTCCGCGCGATAGGACTAGGCTGATGCGTTTAATTTATGAAAATTCTTATAGAATTATAAGCAGCAGAGGTTTTAAAATCATTTATCTCCTTGGTGTTGTAAGAGACAGCAATTTGCTTGTGTTTGTATTGCTTTCTATCGCTTTCTCAGTGGAACAAGAAAGTCTACGAAGAATCTCTCAATCTATTATTGTAGGGTGCTATTGATTTGTTAAGGTATTGAGAAATTCAAAAAGACGCGATGCAGGCACTTCACTCTCATGCCGTTCCTTGTGAACTTGATCAGAGAATTACTACATCTACGGATAAGAGAATGAAGTGAAAGCTGTTGGAGATATCGCATTAGAATTGTTTAGCTTTTCGCGATTCTTTCTCGAATAAAAGATCAGGGTGTTTATTCTTCAAAATGTTCTATTAATTAGCCAAAGAGGTAATTTCAAAATTTAAAAATTCCTTCTATACTTACAAATGGGAAAAAAAGAAACTCTGTTTTATTGGAGTGGCACCAGCATCTGATTAGCAATGATGAGATTATCGAGCCTCAGCCTTTAAGAAGTGAAAAATGATAGAATTAGCTCTCGTTGATAACAAGCATGCTAATAAATAGCATCATCAGATTGTTATGAAAGGAATTTCAATGCCAGGTAAACAGATAATTTTAAAAGTTTCACAACTACCCCTGAAGTTTACGGTTTTTGGAACATTGGAAATTGGACTTTTCGCCAGTGTTGAAAGAGCTTTTTGACTTAAATTAAATCGAATAAGTTCATTACAGAACTTTTATTTCATATATGTAAAGAAAATTCAGAAAATAGCCTCATATAAGTTCTAAATATGAGCGTAATCCACAGAAAGATAGGTCGCTCTAACCAAAAAAGAGTTGTTCCCGGTTCCAAAGCAATTTTCATTGTGCTTAAATAAACTTTCCTTTATCTTCAAATCAGCGCCAAACCAATGTAACTCAAGTGAGTGAGCGTATGTATAAAATCTTAAGGAAACTTTACATACAAAGTGCTTGGAACATGATTTGAGCTTATGAGGATCATCTTTGTGGTTTCGAGAATTTGCCCTATCAGACTTGGGCTTATATAGTTTATTTAAGAGCCTTATTTAGGTTTAAAATTTGATATATCGAGGCTCAGTGAACCCGACGATAATCCTTGGTCTCTTTCTAATCAGACCCCTGCTTTACCATCTAATCTTTCTTCCGAGCGTCTTCAATGATTATTACATCCCGAAACATCTTTTTCTCAATACAAAAGAGAACGAAACATGGATTGAGCCAACCTTCAGCTGGAATATCTACCACATAGCTGAATTCTTTGGTTAATTTGGTGTAGCAGTTGCCTGTTCTCAGCAGAGTGCATGGGAACCCTACTGGGATAACTGATCAATCAAATGGGCTGGAGCTCGAGCCAGATGTCAAGTTCTTTAAATTTGGCTTTTCATTACCTTTCAAAAAACGAGTCTTGAATAGGCAACCCGATCCAAGCAATACACAAGTGATGGGTCTACACCTGCAACTAAATAGTTTCGGCTTCAACAATGATTTTGGAGGAATTAAACTGGAGTATTTTTCAAAAAATCAAAGATTATCCTCCTATATCATTGTATTTGGAATGCTACAAAACGCAATGATAGTTGTTTAAAGTGATAACTCATACAGTTTGTTATTATTGGAGGTAACTCATGTAAAAGTGGCAAATACGTAAACAAATCACCATGAAATGGATCTCATGAAAACAAATGGATAAAAATAAATCTTCTTACTCAATGATAAACCAGTTAACTAATGAGCGGAAGGAGTAAGCGCGCGCTACTTGACCCAACACAAATACAATAGCGCTTTGACTCACATCTGCTGCTTGCACAATGGACACTCAGTATGATCCTTCGTCCACAGCTTCAAACAATGCTCATGGTAAAAATGAAGACACGACCTCCAATAAGCCAATTGCAGGTTTGGATTGCACAAATCCTCAAGACATATCGAGCAAACCTCCCCCTTCGTTAAATGAGCCGGAGCCAACTTATAATCGAAGCCTGATAGCGGCCTGACTCGGGCCTGTAGCTCAAGTCTTTGAAGCCTAACCCGCTGGTTTTCTTCTATTTCCGCGCCGAGTTTTTCGTACAGCTTGAAAGTGAAGAACTGAACCTTAACTCCGATTATCGAGCCAAAGTATTTCAAATCGCTCGCTAGGTCCCTCAGAATCCTTCGCAGCACGCTGGGAAGCAGGGTGAAGGCCTCGAACTCACCTAACCCAAAGAACCATACGACTGTGATCAGATAAAACATATTTATCGTAGGATACGCGCTGCATGTGAAGACACTGCCTGTCATGGCATGATATAAAAATATGAGCAAATAGCCTGTATAATATTGTAATCCCACGCACCCATAGAGGCAGACTGCTGAATAGAACATCTTTTGGAGCTTGGATGCGCGAATGCCCCAGTTAAATATAGGAGAGCAAGCGGAAGCGTTCTCTAAGGAAAGGAATACCCACAAAACGGCGCCCAGGAGCAGAAATTTGTTAATAAACGTCCACGTGCCGACGATTTCCTGGCACTGGGGCAATGCGGACGCTTTCTCGTCGAAATTTACGATATATTCTATCAGGTTGGATGGAGTACTGAGGTTTTCGGCTCCGATGTCCCTTATCTTGTTAAATATGAACTCAAAGAGGAGGATATACGATGTTATCAGCACAAAAACGATTTTGATGACAGCTTCCCTTGAGATAGACTCCTGTGGCGGATTCTTCACGAGAATATAATTGATCCTTATCGTCGTGAAAACAGTCACTGTTGCGACGATAAAGCTCTGGATGAAATGATACAGATGGAGCAGACTCCAGCTCTCTGCGTTGGTAAACCAGAGAGCAAATTTTGTGAAGGAGATCATATGCAAAACCGCCAGTGCTGCTCTAAAAGGGTATTCCCTCTTCATTTTCTTGTATTGGTAATTGTTTGGTCGACGTGCAACGCGGAATAAACTGAAGACTCTCCATGACAGAGCTGATAGATTGAGTATTACGGTGTTTATAAAGAACCAAAAGAAAAGCTGATCCCATTTGTGGAACAATAGGCCGAAGACCAGCGGAGCTGTGAATGAGACGTGGTATAAGACGTATTCATGTTGTGGTTGAAGCATTTCCTTGCAAGATTTTTTATTTGTGTTTACAGCAATTTGATCTTTATAATTTAGAATAAATTCAAAGCCAATATAATATTTTTTACTGTTCTGAGAGTTCTTGAGCGTATAAGAATCAATAGTGGGTTGTATTTGCCTCTCTTAAAGCGGATGTAAGGCTTTGTGATGTGAATTAAATGCGCTTTTCTAAAATTTCTTAGTTGATTTTGAAATAAAGGGCCTTGGTGCGATTATGGTATCAAAAGAATTTTGATACCGAATTTTATTCTCTCAATTTACAGTTTTAACTGCTGAGATAATAAGAAATGCCAAATAAGGCCTGGATTTCTCAGGTTATGTGCATGTATAGCTGGAGATGAATGGGTTATACTTCTTCTATTAGGTGGTAATGTAGAGCGGAGTTTAAACTCTGTGAATAACTAGATAGAAGTGATAGAAGAACTAATCCTAAAAGGCGGCTAAGTGAAACCAAGTGAGAAGCTCCATAATATCTAGTTGGGTAGTTGGGCAGCAGTAGGAAATTATTGAAACGAATGAATTAACAAAGGTAATGGTTGTGGTATTATTAGTTTAGGAATGGTGTTTGTTAGAATAATGAGTAGTGAGCCTCCCGTAGGAATTAAGGATGAGGTTTTTGGAGAATTATCGATATGAGAGATTTATGTAATGGGTTTCGACTTGGAGGTTGGAAGGAGTGTTTGTGAGCTAGTTCCTAGTTATCAGATTTAATTTAATTTGATACCATAAAATTGCAGAAAGAAGCAACTTCCAAATATGGACTTAAATCACAGTTTTTTAAGATACAGTCGGTTCTCCTTACTGTTTCTTCTGGTGATGCATCTTTTGTTCTCTAATTATGATTAATCAATAGGAAATTATTGCTTTTTTTTTTAATGTACAAGGAAATTGATGCATTTTTTCATCGAATAAAAGCAATGATTCATGTATACAAAGCAATATTGGCCAGTTGCTCTGGATCTCCTTGGGAGCTGTTTGATGGATCGTTTTGTACACCGCTTTTATAAAGTTTGTTACAATATGAGAAATTTTGTGACATGGTTTGATGGGTTAGCCTACAGGTAATATATACTTTCATATGGACAAAAGATAAAGTGAACAGAAATGGTAGGTAAAATAAAGCTGACTAATAGACATAAATCTCTAGAAAAATATACTTTCTGAGATATAACCGTTACGAGTTGAATTTTGAGCACTTAAGCGCTGAAATTGATAAGTGGTTCTCGCTAAACTGATCTTTTCTCGAGTTCAAGGCTGGAAAATAACTTAATGATTCAATTCTCGCTTATATCAGTAACAATAATTGGATTATGTATGTTTTGCTCACTGGGTGATCCAACTTCTTTATTGGGTGTGCCCAAGAGCAGACCTATTCAAAACTTTCTGGGTTTCTTCTCAGCAATGCAAATAGCAGCATAATTTCATGGCTTGTCGCATTTTATACTTTCATCATTGGCAAGTATTCTATAACGCTTTATCTTATTGAAATATTCGTATTTCACAACTAAGCCAGTTTATATCCCATTTTCTACGATCTCTCTACTATTGAATCTCTTTGTTTACGGCAACTGCTAAGTTTGCACTAAAGTCAGAAAAAAAAGTTGTGTATGATGATTTTATTTCCTATTTTCCTATCACAAAAGCATTAATTAGTATTAAACTGCTTCGCAGTCATGCTAAATAATACAAACCTTTTTCAAACTTTCTCGGTTTAAATTCTAATCAATATATGAAAGAGTATCAAAGCGACCAGCGATCGCGAGCAATTTTGGCGTTTCCCAGTTTAATATAGCTGCTTAAATCAAAAGCCTTGTCTCGAGCTTAATTTTGTTCTTCCTAGCTATTACCGACAATATGTTTTCTAGAGAATATAGTTCGACGATACTCAAATCTCATTTCACTTTGAATCAGCTAAAAGAGCTCATGCGACATCAAAATTACATGAGTTTTGAATAATTTGCTGGATATAGCTGTCAAATTCCTAAATCCCATTATAAGTCCAAAATTCATCTCCAGAGCTCTGAGATTTATGAAACTTTACTTCAAGCCCATCAGACAGCGGTATACAACCTTAAGTCGTATCAAGCACCCTTTTGTATCGAATTATATTTGTCGTTATTTCCAGGAGGAAGTTCGCAGCGTTTCATCATCTAATAAGACATATTTCATCTCAACAGTTTCACTGCCCAAAAATTCCGGCGAAGTCAAACGCACTTCCAACAATCAGTAAATTTATTAACTAAATCGAATAAATAGAATTCTTTTTCAATGGTAATAATGCCTGAGCGGTTATTTATGAACCCTTTAGGAAAACTCTCTTACTGGGATACTGAAAAAACAGATGGCTTATATACAGCGATTTTCTCAGCCTTTAGTATACTATATCTAATAACGACTCACGAAAATAGTTGTATAATTGTATGGCAATGTCCCAGCAACCCAAGAAATTGTACGAATGCGAGTTTCCAGGGTGCGACAAAGCCTTTAAATTCAAATCATGGTTGACAAAACACGCCGAAGGCCACTCTGCGCTGAAGAGTCTGAAATGTCCCCATGACGGCTGCTGGAAGTATTTCAAAAGACCTGACACCTTGAAGAGTCATATGAGAATTCATACCGGAGAAAAGCCATTCGCTTGTGAAGAGCGAGGATGCGAGGCCAAATTTACAAGTCAAGCGGGGTTGAGATATCATCAACTAAAGCATAAGAACAAGAGTTATCGCTGTGGCTTTCCAGACTGCGGCCGACACTTTTTGACGCTTTCTCAGGTAAAACAGCATGAGCAATCCAAAAAACATACTTCCCTGACTCAGAGTCTCGATGGAACAGAACCATCACCTCAACAGTTTGCCTTGGATTTGAGACTTACAATTGATCATGTGCTGAAAAAGCAGCAAATGGAGGAATTGGTGAGTTTGCCAATTTCATTGGTTTTCGCTTTGAGCGAGCCTGTGAACCGGCTTGACTCCAGATAATTTATTAAATTTACTCTACTGAGCAGATTTGCTGACAACAATTGCTCATTCTAAAGCTGAAAATTTTGTGAATATTACAAGTAATTATTAGTTGGTTTTTTGTATTATAGCTGATGTAGACTTCAGTTTCTCATTAATTTTTTTCGAAATGTTTTTGATATTGCTGACTTCCAATTGCAATGCATGATATATATCTAATAATAATATTTAACAGCTATATTGGTCACATACATTTCCCACAACTTTCTCTCCACTACCTAATCGCGTTATTGAGGGCAGCGGCTAAGTTCGCACTAATGTCAAAAAAAAAAAAGTTGTCCATGATCAGATTTGCTTTGAATTTGTTCCTTTTCCCTCATCCTAAAAGTCTTAATTAACATCAGTTGCTTTGCAACTGCACAAACATTTCTCAAACCTCATCAGCTTCAATTCTAATCTATTTATGACAAATCTCCAAATCACGCAGCAATCACTAGCGGCTTCGACGTTTCCCAACATATTGAACTTTCTTGAACCAAAAAGTCCATGCTCGAGCTTAATTAAACATTTTTTCGCTTCAAACCAGCGAAAAGAGCCCTTATGACAGTACAATCCCATTAGATTTGATTTCTCTGGAGGAATTGGCTGACAACTTGATAAATACCATTATAAGTCTAGAATTCATCTTCAAAGTTTTTAGATTTATAAAAATACACTTCAATGCACCTCCCAGCGGTAGATATCATCAGATGGCATCAAGTACTACCCCGCTGTATTAGATTATAACTGTCAGACGATGATTTGCATCGTTTCATCATCGGATTAAACTTATTTAATTTCAAGAGTTACACTGCTCAGAAACCTACGAGCAGCAAACGCAACTCGAACAATCAGTAACTTTTTATTAATTAATTCGAACTGAAATAAATCTCATTCATTGGTAATCAGAACCAAAGGATTGATTCCTGAATCAAAGACCTGTCAGTACAAACTCTCTTGCTGATATTAACTGAATAATCAAATGGCTTATATACTGCGACTCTTCTTATTATTTAGTATTATCAAAATACAAACTGCTTACTATTGTCAAGCTACCATTCAAATGGCAATGTCCCAGGAACCCAAGAAATTGTACGAATGCGAGTTTCCAGGGTGCGGCAAAGCCTTTAAATTCAAATCATGGCTAACAAAACATGTCGAAGGCCACTCTGCATTGAAGAGTCTAAAATGTCCCCATGACGGTTGCTGGAAGTATTTCAAACGAGCCGACACCTTGGAGAATCATATGAGAATTCACACCGGAGAAAAGCCGTTCGTTTGCCTCGAACGAGGATGCGAGGCGAAATTCGCGAACCAAGCGGGGTTGAGATATCATCAACTAAAGCATAAGAACAAGAAGAGTTATCGCTGTGGCTTCCCAGACTGCGGCAGATGTTTCTTGACACTTTCACAGGTAAGACAGCATGAACAAAGTCAAATGCATACTTCACGGCCTCAGAGTCTCGACGGAACAGAGCCATTACCTCAACAGGTCGACTTGGATTTGGAATTTGGGATTGATACTACTTTAAAAAAGCAGAAAACAGAAGAATTTGTGACTTTGCCGATTTCATTGGCGCTCTCGCTGAGCGAGTCTATGGACTGGCTTGACAGATAACTTATTAAATGTAAAGTTTGTTTCTTTTGTATATACTAAGTAGATTTGCTAACGAATTTGCTGATGTTGAAAGCTAAATGTGTATGTATTGCCATTAATCGATAGGCTGTACTTTGTCATATAGTGAATGTAAAATTCATTGTTCTTCAGTTTCTTTTTACTTTCTTTCTAAATTTTCGAATTACTGACATAATGTCGCAACGCATTAAATTTTTATTTTTGTTGATGTGTCAGACAACTAATTTTCGCCGCGAGTAAATTAAAGCCTCCACCGATTTGAGGTGGGTCCCAAGGAAATTCAATAATTTTAACAGTTGGTGCTTCTTTCTCTCTTAGCTTTGACGAATTTGTCGGGTAAGAACGATGTTTTAATGTAATTCTCAATATTGATCTGATCATTTCGAATTTACAACACAGAGAAAACTGACAGCACCACTGCTCCATTGCTTTCATTGTAGATCGTAAGAATTATACATATCACATGAAAGTTCGTTGCGTCTCCACTGCTGCGTAGTAAATCTGCCTACAAATCTGTTTTTTTTCCTACAGCTGTTCTCACTTCAGACTTTATGAGCTATTTCTTACTGTATACATCTTCAAAAGGGTTTCCATGAGGTAAAAAGAGCCTCTATTATACAAAATTTCTAGCATGATGTAGTTGAGGTGAAAAAAACTCTACATGACATAATTTAACTGTTGATGATGCTAAACGAGAGGTTTTTCTCAATATTTGGTTCGAATTTCATACAATGAGCATTGAATTTGACTTATGTTCGAGCCTGATGGCTCTATGAAAGGAATCAGCCGTGAAATGTGATTTTGAACTACAATTTAGTAAATTCAGCATTGGATTCCTCTATCTCTTGCTATTTTCGAAGCCTGGGCAATACACGCTTCCAGCCGACATTACATTGCTCCAGAATTTACAAGTTTTATTAATTTGGCATTCAGTTTCTGATAGGAAGCGTTTCGATTTCAGGATTCACGTATATTTTACGAATTAAGGATTCACTTACTCTATCGGGTGAGATTACTGAAAAAAATTCAATTGCGTATGTTACGAAATTTATTTCAGTGTACGATTTTATGTTTTTCGACTACATCGAAAGAACATTTCAATTTTAAATATATTACGAGCGTTTATTCATTGAATTCAATAAATTTTCCAGCATAAAACCCATCTTGCCTGAAAAACATGCATCACCTCCACTACTGAAAAATTTAAGGGTTTTTAATCTAATAGTCTCTTTCGTAAATAATAATTTTCACATATAACAGTCTCAATCAATTGCATCAACAAGAAATCATGGAGGAAGAGCGACCAGCCAAGCTCTATAAATGCGAATTCCCAGGCTGCCATAAAGCTTTCGAGTACAAATCCTGGCTCAAAAAGCACGCTGACGGTCACTCGGCATTAAAAAACCTAAAGTGTCCTTACGAAGACTGTTGGAAGTTTTTCAAAAGGGCTGACACTCTTGCAAGTCATATAAGAATACACACCGGAGAAAAACCATTCGTGTGTCAAGAACCAGGATGTGATATGAAATTTGCGAATAAAGCCGGGTTGCGATACCACAAATTGAAGCATAAAGAGAAGAAAAGCTATTCGTGTAGCTTTCTGGGCTGTGGAAGGAGTTTTTGGACGCTTGCGCAGTTGAAACAGCACGAACAAACGCGAAAACACTGTTCTCAGCAAAAGAGTACAGAGGAAGAGTCGGTTTCTTCTCGGCAGCTCATGCTTGATTTTGACTTTGATGCTCCCCCGATGGAGAACATGAAAAGTCAGCCAATCACCAGCAGTGGGTTGGAGGATTTCCCGATCTCATGGACATTTTCGTTGAGCGAAAATGCGGACCCATTGAGTAAATCAACTACCCTGTGAATATGAATTTAATATTGCCTTGCCTAGTACGATTATGAAGATGAGGGAATAACGCATTTTGAAGTCTTGCTTAGATCAATGAGAATTATTTTGTTGTTGAGATTTGTATTAATTCATGGTTTGTTAATTTCCCTTTCTCTCCTTTCTTTCTTGGCAGTTTTTTTTTTCCCATTATATTCAATGATATGAGCAAGGTTTAGTTATAAAGTACATAGGGTTAGTCGTATTCCCTTGCCATCAAATCCTGACCCGTTTTCAATGATAATTCTGTATGCTATTTAACCAAAGTCTTCTATCAATATGTTCAAAAGTAGCTATTCCCCTGTATAAACGTATAAAAAACGTATATCATCACAATGGGTTGTCCTCTTTCATTCCAGGCCAGTAGGCAAGAATATAGAGCACATAGAGAGTGATTCCAAATCGAATCAAGAGTTAAAAAATTTAAGCGTTTGTATTTTATACGGTAAACTAAGCGAACAAGGAACACATCGATGAAATTCGTCACTTTTTTCTCGCTCTTCGTGATTTGCTGTTTCTCAAAGAGCCATGTCAACCAGGGCGGAGAGAGCCTCGACCCTTGGGGCGGTAGTCCAGGACCTGTGAAACCTTTGATGCTGGAATCCTGCTCAAATCCTGTGAAAGAAGCAGCTCCTCTATTTGCAAAGTTTGCAGCTGATGTAACGAACAAAAGCGTAGAAGCTATCTGCAAGGACGTCCGAGACCTCGAGCAATCGATTATAACTATTTCAGGAAACTGCTGGATCGGAAATTATCAGCCTCATATTACATTTGGAGCCTTGAACGTGACAAATCTCTTGGGAATTGCTCAAGGACTTATCGGGAACGCAGAGACCATCAGTGCTAACCCTGTTCCTGTCTCAAAAATACATGATGAGCTTGAAAATTTCATTAATACGTATCCTTCGCTTGCTGCAAACTGCAACTAAATCATTGAGTTCCAATACTATGCATAAATAGAGGTACGGTTATCATAATAGTGAAATTACATGTTTGAAATACACAATTTCGAGTAATAAGGATTGTATATATTCATTGATTACATTCATAATAGAAAATTTTAAAATGAAGATGAGGAATTTATGCCTTATGAAAAGTGAGATTGAAAGTCGTAAAGCCACTTTTTATGAGTGTCGCATGGCTATTGATAAATTGGACTGGAGATGCCAAAAATAAGGAGCAAACTTGAAATAACTTTGATCAATCTCTATACAGTATTAATTCGTAAAATATCGAAGAATCAACAAAATTCTGATGTAAAATTGATCCTTTCAACAAAACGGAAGAATTCCGATTCGAACAAGGAGAGAAAAAAGTAGAAAGACAGCATCTCTCTTTCAAATTTCGTGTCGAAGGAGTTACGAATCACAATGAGTTGTTCTGCATCGGTTAGTGGCATTTTCTTTTCAAAGTTTCTTGGTGTGTAACGCTGATAATCTTTATTTTTACTCAAAACCTTTCGAATTCATCAAATATCAGATTCATCTCATATCTCGTATTGGCAGATTCCTCTCATATCTCGTATTGGCAGATCCCCATGCTATGCGAACCGTATTGCCTTATGAATGAAAAACAAGCCTAATGGTTAATTTCACATCGTCTTACTAATGTCAATTAAGAGATAAAATGTTTTTCTTTGTCAGACTCGAATTAATCAGAACCTCGATCCAAAACCATCTTTTGGTGAGGATTTTGAGCAACTCTCTGTTTCAAATGATCATTTCAATTGATGCCGTTTGTACTATTCCTCTCTGAATCAGTTCAAATTTTGGAGTCGTAATCCAATTCATTGGAGTATTGCTATGTGTCTCAACAGAAATTTTGAAGAAACAGTGCAACTCCTTAAAATATTCATATTTTACTCGATCTAACAAATAATTACATGAATCTTTCAATCCATTTCATGCATAAGGAATAACCTAATAGCAACTTTGAATGTAAAACACAATTAAATTCCTCCTAAGATGAGAGATTGAGCACACCATCGTTTTTCACTATAATTTAGGAGACTTTTGTTTATAATTCTCACTCAGATCTTCGCCAGAAATTATTTTTATAGTATTTTTTGAATTTAATTTCCGAATACCAACAACCAAATTACTGGCTCATCAAACACCTCTCGAGCAAAATCATCCCTTTACTACTCAATATCCTTGCTCCAGGGACTCACCGAAGTCTAATTTCCACCGACTCGAAATCTGTAAAGCTCTTTATCTTCCATAAATCCGAAATTTTGTTCTCAATGGACTCTTCGACGATGAGCGCCGTGATATATCTTCAAAAATTGTCTTTGAAAAAGTATCAATGCATTAAAATCGCCTTTTCTGTTCAAAAATTAGAGTTCTGGAAATTTTTTTATTAGAAATCCCAACCACCCAAACCTCCCTTCTACATTAATTGAGAGTCGTTTGATTGGTGGCCTATATAAGCCTATTAGATCATTGGCCGCTCATTCTGGCATAATTTGATTTCTAGTATCAACAATTAAGAACGAATTCCAATTTTTCGGACCTGACTTAAAATAGCTAAATTTTTCAGTGTATATAAGCGAAAGGACGGCTCGAACAATAAACAATAAATTCATTAAATTTACTGTATACAATAAATATCGTTCTATGATTTCCACAATGAAGCATCTCCAAGCCCTCACCTCTGTGAGGCCAGAAGAAACAGACATCCTCCAAAGTGACTCTCCCAGTCTAAGCAAATCTCCCCTAACTCCTAAACTCAAGCAAATCTCTTCAACAATAATACCATCTCAAATCATCATTCCAGAATCTCAAGCTTTTGATGACGAAAAAATATGTGATATACAGCCTGCATACACTGATGACGAACAGTCAGTGGTCGGAGCATTTTTACCCAATAAATCCTTCAAAAAGCCAAACAAAGAGGAAAACTCGCAATTTACAACAAATTTAAAAGTCTTGCACTTTTTCGCAACAGAACGTCTCTACGCCACGATCCATAACTACTACCTGACTCCGGAGAAGCCATTCGAGAACAAGGCTCAAATATGTATGAACCCAAAGAACTACATTGCTGAAAAAACGTTCGCGATTGGCACGAACCCACCTCCAGGACCCAACGCAATTAAGTTATTCGATAAAGCGCTCAGTGAGCATCACGCGAATATTCACTACCGGGACAGCCAGCGACCATACTTCACATTTTTCCTCTGTCTAAGAAAGATCTATGGACCGAAGTCACTTATCACTAAGCTACCCGATGAAATCCACCTGATGATCCAGAGCTTTATTGGAAATGCGCCCTCGTATTATCTCCAAGATAACGGAAGTAAAACCGGGACATATGAAAAAATTTCCTCGAAGCATCCGGTGTCATTGAAAGATGGACAGGAGTTTCAACTTTCAATGGACACGACGATAAGGATTTTGCAGGTTAATCGCGAAATGCGAGAGAAAAAGAAAACTACAAGGAAAGCGAAGGATGAGAGCTTTGATAAGTGTAAAAAAACTAAAAATATGCTAAAATGCCTGATGAAAGAGGGCTGCGTGAAACTCATCGGACTCAATCCAGAGTTTATGAGCCAGCTATATACCGAACTGCCTTCCTTTAGAAAAAACAGCAATAAAGAAACGAGGAACTTGAACTGGAAGGACAATTTCGACTTTAATATACCGTTCTTAAAGCTCGAGGTCCATGAGCAAAGGGAAGCTAAAATATCGAAATATTTGATCTTTGCGATGGAAGCGCCGTTTGATTATTTGATCGGTCGCAATGAATGGTACGAGATTTTTCTATCGAGTCCAACGTGCTCGAGAAAACACTGTAAAATCGCGTATGATGATAAGAAAAAGTCATGGAATATCTCTGATGGTGTTGAAGGACTGCCTAGTCTGGGAGGGACGTGGAGGAGTTTACAAACGACGGAACAAAAAGCTGAGAAGAAACCGTCGGAAGAATTACCGATTAATCATGGAGCGAAGTTTCGGTTAGGAGATAACGTTTATGAGTTTTTGTATACGAGAAAGAAGGTGAAGCTGGAATAGCGAACTTTATTTTTATGTACTGTGTTTAAGAAATTGGTGTGATTGGTCTAGTGCGGTTTTTGATTTTTTACCGTCAGAATGTCGATTGCATTCTATTTTATTTGTGTTAGATAAGAAAACTGTTATGATTGATAAAGAGAAAACTCAAAAAAGAGAGAAAAATGACTACTTAATAAAATCGGGTATTTACTATCAAATAGAGATATCTAAAAGCTAACTTATGCGAGCATTCAGTTTAGTTAGAATTCGCTTTCTGGCAGAGATATTTAAGATGATTATGCCTAATGCGTTTCATTTAATTGAATTTAGGATAAAGTTTGCTCAGTTTTTGTAGTAAAGGAAGTGGATTCGCATATAAATAGCGGATATTTCGACTTAAGTAAACACTACAAATTTTTGTGTGGAGCATGCTCAGTGAGATTGAATCTTTGAAAATCGGTATCAATTCAAGTATAATGCCTATTCTTCACAGCGAAGAGTCTTAGACACGGAGTTGCTTTGTTGAACGCGGTATCTGGTAGTTTCGTTGCAACTCAAATTTTTTTTTGGTAAATGAGAGATTTATTCATTGAGAGTCAGACATTATTATTTCAATCTGACACTCCATTCAATTCTTATCGCGATTTTTATTCTAGTAAGGATTAGGATGTCGGAATCACTGCGATGGAAGGGAACTCTCATAGAACCCAGCCCTATTGGCTATATGGAAAGAGGGTTATTTCGCATTTTAATTATAGCCTCGAATAAAAAAAGTAAAACCTGCTCAAGAGTAATCCGTTTGTGGGTTATAATCGTAGAAAGTTAAATCGAGGATTCAATAAAATGCACTCCAAGAGAGACATTGAACTACAGGATGTCAGCTCGCATGATCTCACCGAGAAGTTCAACCTCGAACAGGTTACTCCGCCACCCATAGAAACAAAGAGCCGGCTCGGGATCTATCTTCGTATCGCGGCAGGAATCACTGGCGCAACAGTTGGACTTATTCGAAAAGAAATACCTGATGTTCCAGCGATGACGCTGCTTTTCGATAGAGGCTTTATCAGTTTAATAATGATCGTGACTTACTTTCACTACATCAAGAATACTGATGAGCTCAAACAGAGTTTCAACCGTTTGATTGTGTCTGTCGGAAGTTGCGCAGCCATTGGGGACTGTTTGGGTTACATGGCTCTTTCAGTACTCCCTATGAGCGATTTCATGACAATTATGGGAACCGTTGCTATTTTCAATGGAATCGGAGGCGCGCTGATCCTCGGTGAACCGTATCTCAGATTCGAGAAGGTGTTGGGAGCTCTGAGTTTCTTAGGAGTCTTTTTTATCGTCAGACCTCCGTTTATCTTTGGGTCAGAGGAAGTTCAGCAAGTCACAGAATCAGATACTCCTCCTAGCATGTCGAGATTTGTTGCGGCTTTGGTCGCTCTTTTCGTGTGCATCCTTTATTCATGGACGCAGATCGGTATAAGGAAGCTTGGAGGGAAGGGTCACAAGCTCCTCGTAGCTTTTCATGTGAATTTCGCGATTGTTACGATTTTTGGAACTTACATCCTGCTTTTTGGACGCCATGGATCCTTGACGCTTCATGAAATCACTTTTATCGTATTGAGCGCGGTTATACACACTGGCGGTGTGATATTATCGACGATGGCCTTTAGCATTGAAAAACCTGGTGTGCTTGGAGTCGTTGGCTATCTGGATTTAGTAACTGGAACAATCGGTGATATGATCTTTTTCGGAGTTTACCCCACTTTCTTCACAGTGCTAGGCGCATCGATCATCATCGCAAGCTGCATTCAGTTGATCAGAATGAAACAGTAATCCTGTGAAATGAGCCAGATATTAAACATGATATACAGATAGTTTGTGTGATTATTAGGAAGTTTTATATGAAATTGATTCTAAATTTCGCTAGGTAAGGTTAGGTTGAATGCCCTTTTATTTCGCTGAGATCTTCATAAAAAAAATCAGTTTTAATGGCTATTATATTAACAAAAATTGTCTACACTCTAAAACAAGAGCCTTGAAACTCGAGGGCTCAGGCCTTGAGGTAAGCTTGGATCTTATCGTAACAGAAGAAGTGTATAAAAGAGTATCAATCTCGTTTCAGAACAAAATAATTGGTGCAACCATGGTGAACTCGAATAAAAACAAAAACAGGAAAATCTGCTCAGATTATAATAGTGAAACTTTTATCGGAGAAATTAAATCGAGGTTTCAATAAAATGCTCCCAAAAAGAGACATTGAACTTCAGGATGTCAGTTCGCATGATCTCACCGAGAAGCTCAACGTCGAGCAGGTTACTCCACCGCCCATAGAAACAAAGAGTCGACTCGGAATCTATCTTCGTATTGCGGCAGGAATCACTGGCGCAACAGTTGGACTTATTCGAAAAGAAATACCTGATGTTCCAGCGATGACGCTGCTTTTCGATAGAGGCTTTATCAGTTTAATAATGATCGTGACTTACTTTCACTACATCAAGAATACTGATGAGCTCAAACAGAGTTTCAACCGTTTGATTGTGTCTGTCGGAAGTTGCGCAGCCATTGGGGACTGTTTGGGTTACATGGCTCTTTCAGTACTCCCTATGAGCGATTTCATGACAATTATGGGAACCGTTGCTATTTTCAATGGAATCGGAGGCGCGCTGATCCTCGGTGAACCGTATCTCAGATTCGAGAAGGTGTTGGGAGCTCTGAGTTTCTTAGGAGTCTTTTTTATCGTCAGACCTCCGTTTATCTTTGGTTCAGAGGCTGTTCAGCAAGTCACGGAATCAGATGCCCCACCCGTCATACCGAGATTTGCTGCGGCTTTGGTCGCTCTTCTCGTGTGTATCCTATATTCATGGACACAGATTGGTATCAGGATGCTTGGAGGGAAGGGCCACAAGCTCCTTGTCGCCTTCCACCAGAATTTCGCGATTGTTACAATTTTTGGAGCTTACATCCTGCTTTTTGGACGCCATGGGTCCTTGACGCTTCATGAAATCACATTTATTGTGCTGAGTGCGCTGATACACACTGGTGGAGTGATATTAGCGACGATGGCCTTTAGCATTGAGAAACCTGGTGTGCTGGGAGTTGTTGGCTATCTGGATTTAGTCACTGGAACAATTGGTGATATGATCTTTTTCGGAGTTTACCCCACTTTCTTCACGGTGCTAGGTGCGTCGATCATCATCGTAAGCTGTATTCAGTTGATCAGAATGAAACAGTAAATCAGGAAGAAGGCTGCTGTGATGGTGATTTCTCAATGAAATTTATTGTGAAATGAGCCAGATATTGAACTTGAAAGACAGATAGTTTGTGTAACTATACATTCCCCTTCACAAGGGGTCTATATCCGAAATTTTATTTGAGCACGTTTCTAAATTTCGCTAGGAAAGGTTAGGTTGAATACCCATTTGTTTCGCTTCATGAAAAAATTGTTTTAAAGAGTATTATATTAACAACAATCGTGTAAAATCTAAGATGAGAGCCTTCCTTATTCAACCTTCGGGTCTTGAGATATATTCTTGAGAGCATATTGCTTTTACAGAGAGTTTTGTTAACAAAAGACAGTAGATATAACCATCTTGCATTTATCTTAAGAACTTAAAAACTTGGATCATTTAGTAACAGCAGAAGTGTAGAATCGAGTATCAATCTCGCTTCAGAACAAAATAATAGGCGCAATGGAAAATTTAACATTTTAATGAATAAGCTTTCCAAAAAACTAAATAATTGCCAGTTCATCGCGTCGCGTCCTCTTTATAGTTAACCTAAATTAACTCGATATCACAGTTTTAACAGCACTCATCGTCAATGGCTTCACCAACATCTTCATCATACCAGCCTTCTTACATTTGTCCTCAACCTCCTTGGCAGAATACCCAGAAAGCCCGATAATTCTTTGCCGCCCAAGCTTATTTTCCTTCACAAGTTTGTCGATCTCCTTCGCTGTAGTTATCCCATCCATAACCGGCATCTGGCAATCCATGAATATCCAATCAAATGTCTTGCAGCAATTGCTCTGATTATACTTTCGCACAATGATATCAAGAGCTTCTTTCCCGTTTCTAGCGACCTCAATGCGCTGCAGCTTCATTAATTTAAGAATGTTTAAGCTTGCGGTGATACTAAATTCGTTATCGTCAACGACAAGTACCTTGTTGCAATTGCAGACGCCATTGGAAAAATTCTCATTTGGAATGGATAAAAGATTCTCTCCCTCTTGCGAAGCTAGTGCTTGTGTGAAATTCCCTGAATTGATAGTTCTTGTAGGGTATTTCACTGAGGTAAATGTCCGTCTGTTAGTAATCACAGGCACTGGACTGACGTTAATCATCTCGTCTCCATAGGAAGCATGGCTTTCAAAGCTGTCATTCATACAAGATAAACTGAAGTCGTCAATAATAAAATGGAATTCAGAGCCTAACCCGAAGGCGGATTCGACTCTCAGTCCATTTAACTCTTCGTTTTGGCAAAGCATTTGCGCGAGTTTATGACTGATAACTAGCCCTAGACCGACTCCTTGTGGGTTTAATGCATCAGTCTCTTTACTGCGAATCCGTCCAAAGGTTGTGAAGATCTTGGCTTTATCATGTTCCTTGATGCCGATGCCAGTATCGGCCACCGCCACTCGGATTCGCCCTTCTGGAAGCTTACTCACCGTGATAAACACAGATCCTTTTTCGGTAAATTTAAACGCATTTGACAACAAATTCACGAGTATCTGCTGCAGTCTGTTGGGGTCAGTCACAATCTCTTGAGGAATACTCTCATCCATAAGCAATTTCAACTCCAGACGTTTCTTTTCAGCCTTGAATCTAAAAATTTCTATCACCGAAGCTAGGAGACTTCTGATATTGCATTTCTGGAATGAAAGCTGCAGTTTTTTCATATTATTCTGGTGAAGATCGAGGATGTCGTTGATTAAAAACATAAGGGACTGCGCCGCGTAGGATGCCGGCTTGACGAATGACTCTAGTAATTCAGGGTCTATATTCTTCAAGGAAATACACTCTAACGAAGACATGATCGCACCGAGAGGGGCACGAAGATCGTGCACGGTGTTTGCCAACGTTGCTGCTTTTTGTTGATCCATCAAATGCAGGCGACGAGCAATATCTTTCGATGTATCATCACGCACTAATACCAGTAATAGCTTATGATCGCCGTCCAAGAGAGGGCAGATTTTCGTCTCAAGGTACTTAACTTTGGTCGAGGAAACTTTCAAATAGCTGTTTATTATGGCTGAAGCGCCGGCTCTTTTTTCTGAATGATGTCGGAAGAGCCCATCAGAGTTAGATCTACTAATGCGTTTTCCAGCCGGAGTGCTCTGTTCCATCCACGAATTGCTGTTGGGGTCCTGAGGATCTGGTGAGTTATTAAAATGTATGCTGCAAATATCCTTTATAGCTTCTCTCACCGTAGCGTAGTGAGACCTGAGGTTATTGGAGCGGAGTTTCTCTACAAGGTCTTGGAGTTCGGGTTTCATGCTCAGAGCCTGCCTTTCCGCGATCTGCTCGATGGTTTTTATGTGTGAATCGTCGTAATTCGGGGTTTTGATTCGGTCTCCAGGGTCAGAGTTGAACGTATGGCCTTTATCTGAGGAAAAAAAATTCGAGTGAAAATGCTGGCTTCTATCAGACGCTGGTGAGGTTTTCAGCTTCGATTCTTCACCAAACTTGGAAATCCCGATCTTAGGAGAGAATTTAGCGGCTTCTTTCTCCTCGGGCTTGTTGTCGCCTAGACTTTTCGAATTGGCCCAGTAGTTTTTCTCAAAATTCAAGAGATTTTCCTTAACCATCGTCGCGATTTTCCTATCATTTCTTCTCACTGTGGGAACTGTTAGCTTATCGCGGGATACTTCCTCTTTGATCGAGCGTAATGCCCCGCTGAATGGAGAACCTACGGTTGGAGAATATTTCTTCTTTGGTACTTTTTCCGACTTATGGCTTCTCAGATGGATTGGTGGAGTCACTCGTATTTGCTCGCTCGTGCCCTTTGTGAACTGGTTTGAATTAGCGAAAACCGATGGGATTTCTTGCTTCGAGGTGAGAAAAGAGGTGAACACTGGAGAGAGACGCCGTCTAGACATCTTCTGGGAGCCGAAAATCGAGCGGCTGCGTGTGCCGACCTCTTCGGTGTTCATTGCTTGGTCCCGAGGGCTTTCAAGGCTGGTCTCCGATTTTCTTTTCGGTTTCTTCTTTTCATCGTTGAGTGTGGGTTCCTTATTCGTTAAACTCAATATTTTGTCTGCTGCTTCACTATAAGAGCACTCGAGTATGCTCAACAGAGCTTCATTGAGCTGCAATACCTTGCCGTTTTCATCTAGGATCATAACGCCTTCTGGAAGAGCGTTTAAGAGCGCGTTGTAGTTATTGACTATGCTGTTTTGAGCCGCGATCCTCTCCTTGACTTCAGGGATTGATGAGCTTTTGTCTAATGCAATTTCAATTCTGCTGGTCGGTTCCTCGTGTAATTGCACCGCTTTCGACGATATCGTAAACTTTGCTATCAATAGGAGGACCAGAATCACTAACAGCTCGCAGGAACTACTGCTATAGTCCTCAAATCGCAAAATTAGGTACAAATAAGGGGTAGCATATAGCCAAATCCCTAATTTCGGCGTTTTCTCATTGTTCATGTAGAATATGGCTATCAGAGCGATTTTGAAGTTTTTCAGCTGATAAAAACGAAGCGCGGCCTTGTCATAACTCAAAGCGTCTTCACTGATGCTCCACGGGCTACATTCGCAGCTTATAACTGTTATCCCCAAGGCGGTAAGCAGGCAAATCGTGAACAACTTGTACTTTTGAGCTTTAGTATTCATATCTACTTTGCAAAAGACCACATAACAGGCCACAAGTAGAGCCAGTCCAAGTCCACTGAGCAAAGAGAGTCCCAGGACGCTCTGTTTGGTGTTTTCGAAGGAAGAGTGGGTGGCATATAACACGGATTGCTGAATGATTTCGGAGCCAAAAAAGACAAGAATCATAAGAAAAACTTTCCAAAAAAGATCTCGATGGGCTTGATTAGAGTTCTTGGAATTGAATTGGCAGCATTTTGGAAGACGAAATATCTTTCTCATGGCCTTTTCAGGTGTTCTCTTAGTAAGTATATTTTCCAATTCCATAAAATTATGAAAAAGCCTCTACAATTAGAATTGCCCAAACGGCACCAATAAATTTTATCTGAATAGTTCGATTCAACCTATTCCGAAGTGAATGTTACTGATGTTTTTTTGGTTTTATTTTTATTAAGACTCCAAAACTAAAGCTGGTCAAAAGCCCTTGCTTAATAAAGTAATTTCTAAAGCCAATGGTATTTACCCCTTTAACCCTCGGTTAAGTTGAATAAAGAATAATCGGCATATTTCAACGAGAAGATTAAGGAATCAATTGCCGTGACCAGTGTGTTCGAATTGAGGGAAGAGTCTTGATTTCAAAAGTTTAAATTTGAAATACTTGAAAAAAAAGAGACTATCTAGCATTTTTGTTTGAGCGGCATTGAGGGCAGCGTTGGAAAACTTCATCAATGTGCATAGAATTGAACTGCAAATGCCAATTGGTTGGCGTTCAACGTGACTGAGAGTCCAGATTGAAATTTAATAAATCTGTCTTACCAGGACTGAGGCTCCAATGGGGTGCTAACATCAAGAGAATCAGTTCCTTCTGATTACTTAAATTCTTTCCAGTTATTTTCCAGCAATGCAAAGGCTCTCAGACAAATAAATCGAGATTCCAGGAGGATTTGGACATTCAAACTTAGATATATTCAGCAGTATGAATGCATGCTGTCATTTGTTTTGGTGATGATGTGGAAGGTGGAGTGAGAAACTCAATAATAAAGAGAAAAGATCAAATTACTTTGTATTTAAGTGTTACGTTTCATTTTAGTGGTAGTTTCTCTTGTGACTACTGATTTCAACATCGAAAATGGCCTCTTCGTCAAGCTTCTCATGGCATCAGCTGCAATCAAGTCAGCTTTTGTACAAAAATAATTCCATTCTCAAATGAGCTCTAATGTGATAGCATACAACTGAAATAAAACGTATAGGCTTCAATTAATAGTACCGAGATGCAACTAAGATATATTCGATCTCTGCTCACATCTCGGGTGGATCTATATCAATGAAACTATACTAATAATCTTTTATATAAGCGAGTTCTGATAGCCACTTATTATGCTTTTAGGGCCGACGGCAGTCCCAACAGTGATCTAACCCTATCTGAATCTATTCCAGCATATCATTAATAATGATGGACTAATAAATTCATATCTAAGAAATTACAGCAAAAAAATGCTTATCTGCAATTATTCGTATAATTAACCAAATTTCGCAAATTAATTAGAAACAGGCTTTTTACAAACCCAATAAATTATGCTAAAACAAGAAGAAGACAGCCCAAGCGAAATACCGAAGAAACAGCTCCTACCAAAAAGATCTCTCGCATATTTTGGCAACATCCTCTTCAACAATTTTTGCTTTCTCACATCCTTCGCGGGCTGCACAGCCGTATTAGCCAATGTAAGGCCCAGATCCATCGGTTTAAAATTCCATGTGATGCAAGATCTCTCTCTGGAAACTAAAACCAAGTCCCTCTCCTTGTTGGGTGGTTGGATCGGCATCATGCTCCTTGCCCTGGTGACCTTGAAAGCCGTCATCAGTTTCTTTTTATTCAGATTCAATCCCGTTCGTCAACCCAACCATAAAATCATAAGAACATTCGACAGGATCATGACCAACACTCTCGAGCAGGCCTTCCTTTTCTTTGTGAATCTCGCATATTGGCTAGTTTATTTCGCGGATCAGCGCTCGAAGGAGAAAGCAGTGCTCCTCGCTGTGATTTGGTTTAGTGGAAGACTGTTGTATGCAGTGGGATATCTCTTGGGCGTAGCTGTCAGGTTTGAATCTCTTCGAATGCTTGGAATGGCAACGACTCTCTATCCCACTTTGCTCCTATTAGTAAGAAACCTCGGTTTATTTCAATTTATTTAAATGATAATGATTCGTTTGCTATGGTTTATGTGTCGTTTGGCGCTAGTTTATTATATGCGATGTGAATACAGGCTTTACATTTCTATGGTAATGGTTTTAAAATAATATTTATGTGGCAAATTGCATCTTCTCTTCAAACAAGCAAAGCGGTAGCTTTTTTCAGTTTCGTTGATTTATAATAGTTTTATATTGAAATAAAATCTGGAGAAAGGACTTCTATTGCAGAATTTTAATGGAAACTGCGACGGTAATGAGACAGCAAGTGGTTTACAAAACCCGCGTGATGAAATTCGATGATTTTAAGAAAATCGGACCACAAATTATGAAGAAACTTGAGGATTTGTATGAAGGACTCAATCTCCGGAGCCTCAACAAGCAGGATTTTATGACACATTTTCTTATACTGCTAAAAAGCTGCATCGATGACGGATTATCGATAGTACTCACGTGCGAAGAGAGGATTATTGGGTACGCGTTTACCGGCGACTATTGGAAATTGAGAAGTGCAATGACAAAGGAGACTTTGGTTTTTAATAGGCTTTTAGTGCTTTTCCAACGTGACGATCTCCGAATTCAGGAGAAGAAACTGCCGCGAGGCCCCGGATACTGCGCTGAGACTTTATTCGCTGGAGTCGAGCGATTAATGGACGAGAAGGCTGCTCTGAATCAGCTGCTTGAAGAAACGAATCTGCTCCTTCAGAGTTCGTTTTTCAAGTATAAACTTCTTTTCTTTAGGTGCGTCCATCGAGGGGTGGAGATTGTTCCAAGGGACTACTTCATTTTGATGAGGTCCAAAGAGCCCATCCCTCGACCAAAAACTCCGATAAAAGCTCCTTTTTTCACGGTTGCCGAACTCGCGAATCCTCCCACATATCGCCCAAGACTATAGTATTGAATCATAATGAGTTATAAGGATTAGAAGACCACCTAGGACTTTCATATCCCAGGAGATGTAATAATTAGTATCCATAAACTCCCATAAGTTACATCGTCTTATACCCTGATTCTCTTCTCATTCTTCTTTCTAAAGAAGGTGTCGTAACGAGAGCTATGTTATTACTAAATTCCTATGAAAATCCTTTCTAGCTTGTGATAGAGTTTCCTTTGAATTCTATCTAGAAAACATACATTCCTTCTAATAACGAAAGCAAAACCCAAAAATTTTGTAAATTGTAAGACTAAGGCCGAAGCTGTTCAATAATCTGAGACAACAAAACTCTTTTCGGGTGGTCATCAGGCAGTCCTTTCGAGAAAAGCTTCTCCGACTCTAAAAACATTCCCCATGCATGTTTCCTCAAGCCTTTCATTAGGAAAGACCTTCCCATTTGGAAATAAAATTCTGCATGTTCAGGAGTCTCGAGTCCAAATCTCTCTCGATGAGTCTCTATTCCCTGCTTCAGAGCTGATAAACCAGCGTCGTCATTATTCATCTTCAAGTGGGCTATCGCACTATTCACTAAAATCCTTGGTTTTAGGTCTGGAGACTCAGCATCTGGAACACCCAAATTTTTCAACGCGTCCTCGAAGACCTTGATTGCAGCCTCCAGTCTTTGATCATCAAGCAACTGCACTCCTATCTGATTGAGACTCTCGCTGAGTCCTGTGCGACTTCCCTTTGTAGCCGTTTTTAATTTCATTGTTTGATATTCGGTAAGGTATTTCTCAAATTCATCGTATTTCTTTGCCTTTAGAGAAGCGTAAGTGACATTAAACAGCGATTCCGCAAGATCATCGGTTTCTTCAGCGGATGCTGATTTGAGGTAGTTGTAGCTTTCAAGATAGGCAGGAAGAGCGTTGGTATAGTCGTTTTGCTTTGCGTAGATCATCGCGAGTTGGTTATAAAAATTGGAAATGATGTATTTGTCTGCGTTAGGCATTTTTTTCAGTGTTTCGATGCTTTCAAGGGTGTTTTTAACAGCTTCGTCGAATTTTTGCTGGTAGAATGCTAAGAGTCCCATGTTTGAGAGACAATGCGCGATGCTTAAAGCGGCATTAGTGCCCTGTGTTTTGTATAACTCGATTGCTTGTTTGTATTCGTCTTCTGCTTTGAGAAATTGGTTCATTTCGGTGTAGATAATGCCGAGAAGGAAGTGACAAGGTGCGATTTTAGATTGGTGGGCTTTTTCTTGTTCGCAGAGTTTTATGCAATTGCTTGTAGCTTGAATGGCTGCGTCGTGGCGTTTGCTGAGATAAAGCGCGTGAGCTTCTTCGTATAAAACCTCCACTTTGCTTCGCTGGATCGGAGAAGCTGTAGGTTTTTCTTCTGAGAAAGAATAACAATGCGTTGAATATAATGCGCAATAAATTGAATGTTTTTCTTTGCGAGTTGGAGTAGAACGCTTAAGTGATTGCTTTGATTGAGGTGCATAGTGCAAGAAGGCGTAATTTGTTACATTGATGAACGAATAAGTTCGGAAGGATGAGAAAAAACGGTTGGATCTTTTGAGGTGAAGCATTGTGTAATTCCAAATTATCCTAAATTATATTGAAGAAGTTATACAGAGCGAAAAATGGGTAATCTTTTACATTGAGTTATAATGCCACAAATTTACTCGATATAACTATAACATATAGCATTTTTCGCCTGTTCTGTTAGGTCGGTTGAGGAGATGCTATGATTGTCTCGAATTATTTCATAGAAGTATTGGAGATTAGTTCCCAGAGATCTATTTGTTTCCAATAGAATTTGATTTTTCTTCCTAATAAGAATCTCTTTTCTGTTGGTTCCCTCATCATAAGTCATTTTCTCTTGCACACAGAGTGACTACATTCAAACTAATACCTCGCGCTTCGATGAGTAGCTTTTTTATTTATTTGTTTATAAAAGAAATAAAACTTCCTAATCAACATAAAACCCACAACAATGGAACAAATGGATCAACTTTTCCAGCGCCTACAATGCAAATACCATAGAACGCATATTACTGGCGTCAGTATCGCTAACGAGGCACCACGTCGGCTTCTCTGTCAGCACTGTATGGAAGACTTAGTTCAGAAAGGCTATGAAATCGCCCCGGTTCTACCTTTCAAAGACTGCATTTCTACTAAAGCCATCCAAAAATGGTGCAATCTGCTCTTGGGAGAACTATCCGCCTCTAATACCGGCTACAATGGACTAAAGAACCAAATGATGGAAGAAATGGACAGTTATATTTCAGAAATTAAGGAACATCTTACCAAAATGCGTGAGGAAACCCTCCGTAAACTCGCGACTCTCGGAGGAAAGCAGCACGCGAACTCTATTCAAGTAGAGACCTATAAAGAGAAACTGCAGAGTCTCCTAAGGGTGATTTATATGAAAGCGCCTGAGGAAACGAGCGATTTAGATGATTATTGCAAGAATTTCCGGCAGCTTATTACCATCACAGAGCAGACTCAGCGCCTGAACCCCATTGGCCAGCTAGAGGAGTTCCATAAGACACAGTTTAAAGAAACTATTCAGCAATTAAAGAATTTACAGGAACAATGCTATGGGTTATTTAAGCGCGAGAGTGTGAAAAAAGGAAAGAATCGTCCTACTTCAACGGAGCGAGGCTCCCGTACTGATCGACTGGTAAGAAATGCATGATTTATGATAATTTTTTCACTCTTTATCATCAACATAGGATCAATCATTGATAGAGTTAAGTCTGAATGTTTCCCCTTTGAAGCTGGCAAGTTCGCAGCTAATTCCACGATCAATGTCTTTACCTAAAGTAATTCCAAGAAGTTGAAATGACCTGATCAGAGAATTTGTTAGCTTGAAAAACGCACACAGGAGGTAGCAGTGCCGAAAAAGATCATTGCAGTGCCAAAAACGTTGAAATATGCTTTATTTGGCGACAAAAACACGATTAGAATCGCTGATTGGAAGACCTTAAAAACCTTGATTGAGATCAATGACGTTGCGCTTGGGTCGAGCAAACGTATGCTGCTCTTTTGAGGCATATTGTTAACCAGTTTTTTCCAGCTCCTATTGTAAAAGCTGACGATAACCATAAAATAATCTGCGTGCAAGAGGTCCCTCCAGACCATCTTTCAAGAGGCAGTTTCATCGCTATTGACGTAGAAGCCAAGAGAGTTTGTTATTCGGCATCAGACGCTTTACAATGTGAATTTTTGTGAAAAAACTGCCTTCTCAGTGACATTTCTTTTCAATATAGTCGCAATATGTAGCGATTTGATGATGGTCGTCTTAGCCCTAGGCGACGGGACGATTCAGCTTGTCGATACCGATACAGGCTCAGTGAAGAAAGTTTTCAAGTCGGATATTAAACCAGAAGACTCCGTTACCATTTCCACGAGTTCAACCAACGCAATTGTCAGCTTTATCACCGAGCCAACGGCTTACGAAGAAATGCCGAAACTTACTCATATCATGATAGACCTGGCTAAGCTAGATTTTGTGAAAATAGAGACGTATCTCCCAGACTTATTCACTCTGAAAAGCACGAGTTCACCTGATTCGGTATTCACGGTAGTAGAAAGCGTCAATAATGACAGGAGGAAATTAGTGCACGTGGTTAATATGATACGCAGGGAAATCCTCAGTAAATCAGCCGATTAGATCAGTGTTAACGTGCTTTCCGCATCAGATAAGACGCAGATCCTTAATTATAGCCAGGGACAGACTACGATTTCCCCCGACGGCAAGTACGCTGCTGTTGGAGGGATCTCAGTTAACTACCCTGATGAATTTCGAGTGACGCTGATGAAAGTTCAAAATGGAAACGTAGCCAGTGAATTCGAAAGGACGTTTTTTGTGACTAACAAACGTAAGCACTCGAGGGCTAGCTTCTCTTACCATTAATCCTCTTTCCTTAGATCATTTACACAACATGCGATTTTCACAGAACTCCGACCAAATCGCCATGCTTTTCAGATGCATAGGAGGCATGGAGATCCGTATAATCGAAACAAACTCTTTGCAGAGCCTCAAAGCCGTGAAAATCGACGGCGCTGCAGGTAAGCCTCAGCGATTGCTGATTCATCATCTCACTCTTCCAATAGAAATGAATTTCTTTGATCCAAAGTGCCAGATCATCGTGTACCGTAAAGCAACCCGCCTATTTTTCAAAAGTCTCAAAACAATGGAGGACATATACGTGATCCCCTACGACTACACAAGTAATTGCTTTGTCGATTTCAATTAACCCTACCCTTCCATTCCAGACGACGTAGAAACCTTCCGCTGCCCAGACGACTCTGCTTATATGACACTTCGCATGAAAAAGAACTCGTTGAAGCACCTTGCGTTCATCGATCGCTCTAATAAGGAAATAGCTAATACTATCGAGCTTCTTGCTTTAGAAAACAGAGGAAGGATGTGCTTTTTCGTGTAATTAATAACAGAATGGTTGGATAATTGAGGTGTGTCAATTTGTTATATATTTTTCCATATTTAAAGAGACTGAATACAAAATTGATTCAAAAGCTAATCGCTTATACACAATAAAAAACTTCTCTTTTTGCCATTGCGCTCTGCTAAATAGAGTTAGTATCAATAAAATTCAAAGAATGCTTAAGAACGTCCCCGTCGTCATCATTGCGGGGTTTTGCCAGGTTGATTTCTGTAATACTGCTCGATGTAGAAGGTGAACGTTTGAGTCATCAAAAACTGGTCTAAAAATTCGGTTTCTAGCGGGTTATCCTCCTTGATGACCTGAGCAATGGCTTCATAATTTAAATCCTAGCCGAATAGCCAACTTCAACACCTTTCTTAAAGAAGAAATTACTTTAGAGTCCTGGAAATAGATAGGATTTTCAGGCAGAAGGTCAAGAATCTGCTGAGTGAGAGTCTCATTGAAAGCTTTTAGGATCATTGCACCAGCATCTAATTCTTTCTGGTTCGGATTATAGATGTACCGATGTGGGCGCACGCTGAGTCGTGGCATGACTATCTGAGAAGGATTCTCGAGTACAGGTGGGAAATCGGAGTATTCTATCGTAAAGCGTTCCTCTGGGTTGAAGATCGGGTATAGTTGCGAGAGACCCTCCCTAAGCTCTTTGAAATTGGGCTCCACGATGCGCTCTTTAGGATCGGCGAACCCAATCATCTTTCCTTCTTCGATTACGTAAAAATGGCAGTCTCCATAGATCGCAGGCAGCTTCTGTGCGACCAAATACTTCATGTCTTGGCATATACCTTAAATAGATTAGAACTCGTGCTTTTTCGGATCTTTTACCAACAATCAACGGGCAAGGGGCTTCCAGGCAGGAGATTAGAGGCTCGGACATGAATATTATCGGGAAGGGATAAGTAAACGGCTTTATGAAGGAGTAAAGCGTGATTCTAAGGGACCAAAGAGGTGAGAGAGGGAATGGGAGGATGTAGTTACAGGATTGCTGAGACCAGAGCGAGATTTGGTGAGACAATGACGACTTTCTTTTCGAGAAGGACCGCGAATATCAGATGCAGCAAATCAGCGCGAGGGATGTGAGAAAACACGAGCGGACAAGCCCAAGCGGCTTCTAGCATGAACGCGTCGGCTTTGGAACAAAGCGTCATGCTCACAGGCTCGTAAGGGTAGGCTTCGATGGAGAGCTTTGCTTCGAATGTAGGCAAAGGAATCGAGTTGACCTGCCTTAGATAATTCGCTAGCTCTTTCTTGATAAACTAAGAAACGAGAATTATTGTTAAATGAATGGATTTTTAAGAAAAAAGGTACCTGCATAGTGAAATCTTCTCCGATCTGATCAAATGGGCTGGAGTTAGTATTACTACCCATTGCGTTTTTTTCCTCAGAGTGGAAAATTGCCATTTTGTGAATTTTCAATGAATCTTCGCGATGATAAGCGGAAAATTGAGGCGAAAACTGTTACTTAAAATCGCCGAGTTCATATCCATGAAAAATTTAATGAAAGGGAAGTAAGTCATGAAGCAATAGACTTTGCTAACCTTCCAGTATTTCTTTTCTTTCCTTTTTGATTTTTTCTTCTCGGCCTCCTGAATCATTATTAATTTGCAAATTAAGGAATTATTGATGTACCAAATCCACATAATCGAATGTTTTGACACAGACTTGATAGAGCAGTTGATTTGGGTTAGTTTCTTTCAAAATTTCATGTTCGAAGCACTGTTGCTTTTCGAGGCCGTCAGATTTCAGAGGGAACGCGAAGTAATTCTGGTTTGCCACTCCAATGCTTTTTGAGAAAATAAGCCTGAATGCCCAAACAACATTATCGATGGAGAGCTAAGAAACTGCCATTACTCGAAGATCTTGGTGTCACTGGTAGTCTTTTCTTTCACAATTTCAACGCCAAATGGGAAACAAAATTCAGGAACTGAGACCTTCGGCGGTCTTTATAAAAAAAAGAGAAGAGCATGAGTTCTTTTGTTTAAACGGATAGTGAGGTGTACTTCAGGTTCTTTGGGTCCGAAGGGTAATTATAAAGGATCTTCGGTTTCAGAAAGGCTTTTTCTTTTCTATGGGCATTATAAATCCAATGATCAGCATCGGCAAGAGTTACTTTGGATTTTTCTTTTCGAATGCTTGAACGTCTGCCTTATCCACGCCAATCACAAAGAATTCCTCAAAAAGTTTAAGCTCTTCAGCCGGAGTCTGTAAATCAAATATTATTTCAATGTCATTAAACTAACAAACTACCTTTTCCTTTGGATATATTATTTTCGAGCTCTTCTGAACGAAATTCACGCTTCTTCTTCTCCCAATAGTATCCTCTTCGTTTTCTACCACAGGCGAGACCTTGATGGCGGGCACAGAATCTATAAGCAATTTAAGCTCCTCTATATAAATGATATCATCCCATTAGCTTCTCGCCAAAAGTTGTATAGTTTACTCGTGTCTTGCTTAACGATAGTATCAGGACTGGTATTTCCTCCTTGATTTTGCGAATCTCCCTTTAACGGGCTCAAATCTTTCTGTTCTGTCAGATCAAACGTCGTAGATTTCGATATCGAGGTGCTCATCGGCCTTGATGAAACTGATGAATTCAGCGAGAATTCATAAAGATGAGGCGTGGGTTTTTTCTTCACCCCACTACGAGTAGTACTTCCGCCTAGAGGATGACCACCCAAGGGATGGGCGCTGCTATCATCTTCCTCGACTGTAACTGTAACCACTCCAGTTTTCTGTGTCGTTGATGTTTGCTTCGAAGCGTCCGGGTTCGAGGCATCTTGCTCTGAGTTCTCAATCAGCATTGACATTCTGTAATTCTCATCCACGGTTCTATCATAAGACTGACGTGTCGTGGAATCTCTCTCTCCGTTATTACTGCCGCTGCCGGAGTCTTTAAACCCGCCGTCTGAAGTATCATCTTCCATTTTCCTGCTGAAGCTGCTTTCCTGCGTGTGGCGGTAATCAGGCAATGAGGGAATTTTGTTGAGGATTCTGTCATCAATGGTGAAAGAGCCGAACTTTCTCGCTAATTTTCCCACCTCCTGATTCAGGTCTAAAAACTGCGCCTTATATCTCAGTGCTGTCAACTTCAGTTCCTGGTTCTCGGTCTCAAGTTCCTTGTATTTCTCTTTCCAAAGCTCGACTTCAACTCGAAGTCTTTCCACTTCGGCTGTTAATTCTTGCACTCTGTTCTGTGAATTGTTTTCAATGGTGGGATAAACATGCACTGTCTGAGATCGATGGGAATTCGAGTTTTGTGTAGGGAATGGACTCAACAGAGAAGGGTTGTGAGAAGAATGAGTTTGCTTCAGGTTGTAAGGAGGTATTGAACTAAGCAATGTGGGTTTTTGGGTTCCAGTAGGCTCATCTCGAGAGTTCGGTGTGTTCAAGCCGGAAGAGTCAGACATCTAATTTTATCCAATGCTGTATTTAGTTATTTGTTTAGGTTCTTGATTATTAATGAAGAAGCACAGATTTTAGTAAAAACTCTTTTTCAGAACGAAGTGCTAGAAAACTAGCAGTATCCGACCTTCTGGCATGCTTCTTAGACTCAAATATTTGCTAGCATTCGCATAAAACAGAAAAATTCCTGCAAAGAGGACCGAAAGGACGGAAGTTTAGAAGTCGCTCAAGAGTTTTTATTTTTTTTAAATCTGATGAGAAGTGTATAACAGGCTATGACGTTGAAGTTGCTCACATTTAATTCATAATTAAACGCAGAAAAAAAAAATTAAATAATACAAGACCAGAGAAGCTCTGAGATTGTTGATAGAGGTGATACTATCGCGCCAGGAGTCAGGGTCCAACAGCGGCGACCTTGAGAGAGAGCATCGTTGTTTCTGAATAACCAAGAAGAAATGAACTCAGAGTAAAAACTGAGGGAAAAAGCGGTAAATAATAGGTTTAATCTCTAAGTTGACAGATATAGAAGGCCAAGAGCTTTTAGGATCTCTCTCTTGTAGTAGATACATATTAAGAACAGAACAGGATATTTTAGGATGAGTTTAGATGATTATCACAGAAAATTTCCTAAATACATCGTTTTCTCTCGCACTAATGAATAGATTTGAAAAAATTGGGCTCAGTCGTAGTGAGCATAACCCTCATAGAATTGACCATAAAAGCTACAATTTAAATTTTTTGGAATTGATTCTGCTCTTCTTCTGCTTCTTCGTCATGAGGCTTTTCCCTGGGAGAGCTAATTCTGCTCTCAAAAGTAGTTTGGTATTCAAAAGACTCATCATTTCCGAGGTCAAAGTTAAAATATCCCCTTCTCTGCTTATTTGGTTCTGACTGGCGTAAATTATCCGTTTGCTGATTCTGAGGGCTGCCTTCAGGACTACCATAATTGTTTCTATGTGTGCGGAACCTGGATGACTTTTGCACCAGAGCTCTGCGGCCTGTGCTTGTCCTGGGGCTTTCATATAGGCTCTCATAGAGTAGTTTTTCGGATTTTTCAGCCATTTTTTCCAGTTTCAGTTTAAATTCACCAGGCAAATTTGGAACTTTCTGCTTTGATTTCCTCGCGTTTGCAGTATGGCCAAGCTTGTTGCCACGTCCTCCTCTTCTTGATAAAATACTAGAGCGAATACTTCTTTTCGTGTGTAATTTCGACTGGTCAGCACTAAGATATCCGCTATTATACACGGTTAAGTCATTGTCATTAGCCCTTTGAGTGAGTAAAAATCGATGTGATAGGTTATCTAATTTTTCTATGTTAATGCCTTGAGCATCTGTGTCGTATGGATTAGTTTGAAAAGGATTCGCGTAGTCGTTTCGCTTGGATGCCTTCGACTCGAGCTGCTGACTAAATTTCAATGTAGAAGGCATTTTCTGGGTCTCAATGACTTGCGATTGAGCGAATCGCTGATTTCTGTCATCTCGAAGCGGTATTTTCGGATCTTTTAAGAAAGGGAGGTTCAGCTCCGCGTCCTTGATACTCGCTGCAAGGCCAGTGGTAGGGAAAACGCTTTCTGTCGTATTAACTTGAGGCTTGGTCTGAAATTCGAAGGACTGGAGGGTCTCTCCGGCCATGAACTCCTGATGAACCGTTTCCCTTTGTCCAATTACCAAAGATTTATCGATATCCTTCTCTTCTTCAACCCGCTCTGGTGACTCGATTGTATCTCTTTTTGGGTTCTCCGAAAACCGATAACCGATATGTCCTGCCTCTACTTGTTCAGTCCCTGGGTCTTTATTTGCCAGGAAATCTTGGTTTTCAAGTTCCTTCCAAAATTCGTCTGATGGGATTCTCTTCAAAGAACTACGAGCTTCATTGTCTAGGGCGCTAGTTTCTTGCTGTCTTCGAGCTCTTCTAACAAAGGAATCCTCTCCTTCGCCTCTCATTGGAGCTGCAGGTTGCTCCTCAATTTCGACCTCTTTTGATAGATCATCTGCTTTTTCTGGCTGACGGTGCACAGTGTCTCGAGTGCTCGCTGTACCCACAGCTTCAACGCGCTTCATCTCCGGATATACTCCATCTTCTTGGTCTTTACGGTCAGTTTTTGGGCTCTCAGACACTAACGTTGAGCTCTTCTTCATATCTCTCAGCTTCTCTTGTTTATACACCACAGCGGTAATACTCTCACGGCATTCCTCGCGGTATCGGTCGGTGTCCAATTCTTGAATAGTTCCTAGCCCTTCATCAGAATATTCGCTATTGTGGCTCTTTCTATCATGATATCTGCCCATCACGGTTTGTCTCTCGCCTATTCTGAGGACAGGAAACATTTTGGTAGCTACAATGGGGTTACTGCCCTTCACCTGAGCTATTGGCTGCTCTTCATCCTGGATACATCGTGTCTCTGGCTGAATCTCATTTAACAATATCTCAAATTCTAGACGAGTTGTCTCATTCCTTCGATTATGCGAGGTTCTACCAATGAAAAAATCATCTTGCATTGAGAATCTCGACGGGTTGAAATCCATCTCTCTCGTCTCTAATCCCTTGGGCAAAGACCCCAAGAAATCCTGCTCTAGGTTAGTGAACGTGTCTGAGTAGCGGGAATGTGAATTGCCTAATTGAATTGAATCTCTTATAGGCGGACTCTTTGAAAATTCTAAATTCCTTTGGCTTGAAGGGACATACGAAGTACGAGTTTGAGGCTGGATTTGCTTTAGTTTCAGGTTGGGGACGAGATAGTTGGCGAACATCTGAACCTGAGCCGGCGAGAGCTCCTCCGCTTGCATTTTCTCAGCGTTTTTGAACGATTCTTTTCGAAAGTCGCCTGATTTCGACCTCCTTGTGGCCAAAAATTTAAATTCCTTAGTCCGATAAACTGAAATCCTCTTAGGAAGCTCATTGTTAGGGACCTCAAGCGTATTCCTCCAATAACTTGATCTCTCCTGAGGCAGTTTGGGCCCTTCATCCTTCTCTTCCACGAAATCAAATACGATAAAGTCATTTTCATCGTCATTTCCAGAAAACTTTGCCATACAAGAGGCGCGAAGCGCCTTTTCATCTAACTCCCTACGCGAATGCAGCATTTCAATCTGCTTGTCATCGAGATTAGGAAGCGGACCTTGCAGTTTGAGGCTATTAATCGCTCGATACCTCTCTGTTGATGCTTTCTTCTGTTCTTTATAAGGTGGTATGGATCCATGACGCTGTGCAGTAGGTCTCTTGGATATTTTTTCCTCGGTTGTATTGGAATAGTCAAGGCTAACCATACTATTTTCTTTAATAGGAGAATACTGCAGTTTCCTATGAACCTCAGTTGGTTCGCTGTATTGATTGGGAATGCTGTTGAAAGGACTGAGGGATAAGATGCTGGACGGAGTCTCTGATATTCTTTTGTTGCTGCGCGGATCTTCGGCTATCGGGCTAAAAATTTGTTTGCTCGAACGCTTTTTTTCTTGTGTTTTCTGAGTAATGAGCAATCGAGCCTGCATTTCATTGATACATTCCATGAATTCTTTGGCAGGGATAGCGATCTGTTGAGAAGAGAGTTTATTCGTACGATCCAGAACCAACTGAGAAGGACGCTGCAAGGAACGTTTTGCCTTGAAAATATTCAAATTGCCGGAGTCTCTGTTGGTGGTTATGGCTTTCTGGAGGTATTTATCGAGAGGGTTTGTCTCTTCATGATCGCTTTCGTGTTCTGTTTGCTGTGAGCTTTGCTAATAGAAAAGGATTTTACCTTCCATTGGGTTATCATCTTCTAAATGCTTAGGTTGAAGGTAATGAGGGGATTCTACGTTAAATGTCTGGGCTCGCTTTGGGAGCTGAAGCTGGATATAAGGTTTTAGCTAAGAAGAGGTTCAGTGCGAGGAGCTTACCGGTTGTTTCTTTTGTTTTTGAGGTGCTGGCTTATTTCCCATTCTCTAAAATCATTCTCAAAGTTGCAATAAAATATCGTAAATTTCGTAGAGTACGAAATCTTGAATCTTAAATTTCAAATAGGACTGATATGCAAAAAGATTCGAACAAATCTGGCAGAGCCCACGTAACTTCTTTGTTGCTTACAAATGTAATTGGTCAGAGCACTACAGTCTCTATAATTTGGACTCGATTTTAGTAAGTAATGGCTTGGATTTATGATACAGATCAAAAAATTGAAATACAAATTTCGTCTGTAACAGACGAAAAACTCTTTAGTTTTTACAGATAAATGAGAATTCAAAAAAATAGGCGTTCGTTCATTAAACTAAATCATCATCCTCCTATCTTGACTCTTCGCGCCATCGCTTTCCATGGTGGCTTCATCATCTTCTCCATTATCTTGAATTTCCTTCTCAAACACAACTGCTTCCAGCACTTGCTTTTTCTTCGCAAAATTCCGAGCCCCACTTCATGTTTCTCCTCATGAATCTTCTCTTCTTGCCCGCTCGGTTCCAGGGGCCGCTCTTCTTCATACTCAGCCTCAACACGTACGCTTAGTTTATACTCTATATAGGTCGGCTCTTCATGATATTTCTGTTGAATTTCACTCGATGCATTAGCTTCGCCTCCAACTACTTGTCCCAATGACCATGAGGTGCGGTCTGGAGACATGCTGCTTTGACTCTCTTTTAGCTCTTCCTGTTCCGCAGGTTCCTGAAACCTCATTTCCAATTCTCTACTGGTCATCATGCACTCAACTACCGGCTCATTCATTTGAGCCTCTTCCCCTTGCTCCTCTTGCCGCTTCTTTTCAGAAAAAATAACCTCTCTTCCAGCGTCTTGGTCTGAGGCTATGTATCTCTCAAACGACGCCATCTCCTTCCCAAAACTCACCCTTCCATCCATCATCTGCGGCTCCTCACGATTAAAATCACAAGTTCCACTCTCCACCATCCTTTTATACTCAATGAATCCCTTTTCGCTACCTTTTTCACGCACATCCGTAATAACGATGTCTTCCAACGACTCACTATCATCTCTATGCATCTGCTGCGCCACCTTTTCTTTCTCTGAGTCAACTGAATAGCTCCTCGAGGATTCAAATCTTTTATCTGGCACGAGATCCATTCTGACACCCCCGGCTTGATTTTCGTACTTCTCAAAGATTTTTCTTCTCACTCGAGGCGTGTCCCACCTTGGAGTCTCGACTTTAAACACAAATTCCGGCGTCTTCTCGCCGAAAGGCACATGTCTCTTCGATTTTCTATTTCGCGGGGTTTCTTCCTCATCCTCTGCTTCTTCTACTACCTCAATGACTTCAAGTTCTGGCAAGTTATTCGCCCACTCTTGCTGCCTCAGCTGAAGTTCCTCTTTCGTCAGCGGCAATTCCCTTCCATCGAAATTACCCGAAGCTTTGTTACTATCAGGAAAATTGAAAGACAGGAATTCGCCTTCCAGTACATTTTCCTCTGTCATGATCGGAGTTTCCACAGCATCGTCACCTAAATTATTCAAATGACCGTTAGGCCCTTTATATTTTGATGGAATCCTAATCGTTTTTCCTTGCACGCCTGTGGGAGTCTCCCCACGAGTTTTATTTAACCCAACTAAAGAGGTTTCGAATTCAACTACTGAGACTGAACTATCGATAGGAGATACCCTTAGCACACTGGATTCTGTCGCATGAGGCTTCTTAGCCTCGAGGAAAAGACTGCTGACTCCTAGTGGAGGTTTTCTATTCTGTGGACTTATTTTTGCAAAATATGAGGGGAGGTCTTTGGAAGAAGTCACAGCAAGGCGATTCTGCATGGTATCATGTATTTGGCGAAGATTTGCAATCGTATTGTCCCTGCTCGTGGGGTAATGGTCCTCAGAATGACCGTCGAGAGATACGGACCGTCTGTTTTTTACTTTTGAGTTCCGATTTGAGTCATTATTCACGAAAAAATCGTCGATTGACATCCTCGAGGCTTTTGACAGATTTGATACGCGGTTCTGGACTTGCGAAAGCCGTTTTTCTAATAGCTGGCATAAATCTATTGAAGTCCTTCCACTAGGCAGAGTATTCGGCTCCATGCCATCAGGAATCGGCTGTTCATTCATGATATTTGATTGGGTGCAATTGGCAGAAGGATCATTCATATTCAACAAATCCTGAAGCAAACCAGGCGCATCGATATCGTGATTATTCATTTGGAGTTCAGCTATATTGATAGCTAATGCTGCTAGCATGTCATCATTTCCAAAAATTCCTCTGCAATGATTATCTTCTGCGTCTGCGAGTGCTTTGTAGTATTCAGAGTTTATTTCCTCGACGTTGAGAGAAGGTAGTCGATGCGTTTTCTTTTTATTTTCATTAATCGTTTCTTTATGTCCTGAAAGTTCTCTTTGCTTAAATATTTCGTAAAGCTGTTCCACGCTCAGACGATGTAGACTGTCATTGATCTCTAAGGGCTGGCGGCTCTGCGCTAAAAATAGTGATAAAATCTGTAAATAAGTGGATTGAAGACTCTATGACTTACCTCCATCAGGAATAACTTCTTCGTCGTCTATTCTCTTCGGATTCACGTATTTTGGAAGTGTTTTATAGACAAAATCGGATTTTTGATGGATATGTGCGCCTTTTGTGCAGGCATGGTTCCCCATGACAGTTGAGTCAATGTATTTTATTGGCAAACAATTTGTTAAGATTTATTAACGCCAGATAGAATGCAACCTTTTTGACTTTCAATAAGGACAAATTCTGATAAGAGTCTAAAGCTCAAATATGGTTGATTCATTCGTTTTTGCGCATTTTCTGGCTAAAGATAAAAGAATTTGGATTTTCAAGAGAACAAAAGTCACAAAAATCCCTCAAAAAATGAGGCAAAATTCATTGTATTGTTAAAAGTAGATTATTAAAAAGGAAAAAATTTATATACATTACACTTTATACTTATAGAAAAAATCAAGTGTTTTGGCGTTATTAAATCTGCTTTGTAGATTGAATTATTAGCTCCTCTCACTCAAAGGTTTTTTTCCGCTGGCAAAGAGGTTGATAGGAGCTGTCCCTCCGCTTCCTCCGCCATTTTGAATCGAATTTTCTTCGGTTGTTCTCCTCTTAATAGTATCTTTGCTGAGGGGTACAGATGAGCTTTGATTTCCTTGAACCATCATGTTTGGCCCAAAATGCTTCTTAATCCTTATGATATTGTTCTGAATCTCGCTCCCAACCACCCGATCAATTTCTCCTATTGTTTCTAATTCAATAAATAAGTTCTCTATCGTGGGATGAAATCTATTTACCTCTTTTCGCTAGTGGTGATAGTTCTTGCTTTTCTCTTGCAGTTAAAGCTTTTGGAGTATATTTCGTTGATGCAACGTCCGAGCCATGCGTTTCGGGGTTCCTTATCTTGATTTTAAAGAGTGGCTGGTGACTACCATGCGTTTCAATCGATACGCTTTTCTTGTTTCGAGCATTCTGTTTAATTTTTTTGAGGATTTTCAGTGTTTCTTTCAAACCTTCTCTATCGTAGGCAGAACTCGCAGTTTCATTTAGGAAAGTCTGCCTTTGCTGTCCTTGTGCTTCAAAATCAGAACTTGCTATATTTGAGTGGTGTTCCACTTTACGCAGCGATGCTGGGGTCGCTAATCGCAAATGAGTGAACGCAGGCTGATCGCTAAGCAAATTAACTGGAGAAGGCTCGGTTTGAATTCCAATTGTCGAAGTAGTGGTGGACCTCTTCAGTCTGCTGCCCGTCCCTGATTTCGAGCCCAGAGAGCCATGACTCCGCTGGATGCTCAACCCTATTGGCCTTTCTGCGTTAGCATCTGTTATTTTCGGCAAAAGAGTCGAAGATTGAGCTTCATCGTGGTTATTATCAACATATACTCTTGGAGTAATGCTTTGCTGCTCTATCTTTTTCAAATACAGCCTATTTCCCACCAAAACCTCATTCGAGTTCAAAGGTGAGACTTGAGAAGAATAGCTCTCACGGTCCGATGCTGGCGGCAATTTAGCTAGCGTCCTTGAGCGAAAACTCAATTTTTTAACGCTAGAGGCTCTCGAAAATTGGTTCCTCGTTGCTATATAATTATTAAAGTTGGTAATTGTCATTGATACGGTTTCTTCCTGACTGCTCGCAGTTTTTTCATTATCAAAAAGCTTATTGAGGTTAGTTAATTTCCCCTGAAGATTCTCCAAAGTTTGAGTTCTATCAGTCATTCCTAATTGCTTTTGCGAAAACGGCCTGGATAGACCACTGCTGGTTTCAAGAGGCTCTATTTTTATTGACGTATCTGTAAATTTTGTTAAATCTTGCTCAATGCGCGGTCGAACCAGGCCATAATCAGAAAATATCGCTTTATTTCTCCTCTCTGCAATATGAGAAGAAATGTTCCTGGTCTTTCTGACGCCCTTTTCTTTAGAACCGAGAATCTCTTGAACCTTAGAATCTGATGCGCGATTGACTATTGTGGTCGACTTCAGTATTGGAGCTTCCTCAGGGGAGTTTCCCATCATATTTTCGGATTGCTGGCCTGATTTGATATCAGAATTGGGCGGAGTTGAAGCTGATTTCAACGTTTTTTCAGAAAAATGAGCGGAATTCAAAGACGCTAAGATTTTTTGGGAATTGGAGTTGGTTCGAGTGCTCTTTGGCTTAAATTGAATCGTTTTAGTTTGTTTTGCTAGTATTGCCTGATGTTCTTGCTCCCAAGGTCCCAGATCCGTCACTTCTTGAAAGTTTCTTAACGAAGGGACTTTTTTCTTCAAGGTTTCGAAATAAGTCAACTCTTCATCACTTTGCTCGTCGTGGTTCTCAAAATAATCCTCTATGCCCACCTCATGTAGATTCAGCATTTCGAATAAAGAGTCTTATGATCTCGAGCCTATTGATTAGAGTTTTGAAATAGTGTTTATTGTCTGTTGATAAACTGCATCAGAGTCAATTATTCGGGAACAATTAGAACAATTCATATTATTTATCTTTATTAGGTTCAAGAAGGAGGCTTTTGAGTCCCCAGCAGCAGTGTGTCATGCGATCAGCCACAACTGCCATTTTTTTTATGTCCCTGCGAATTGTTTTTTATTTGATAAGATGATGCCACAATAAAAAAAAAGCAAAAGGACACTGGAGTCATGTAGAAGGGGAATTCTCCTCAAAGATAGCCAAAAAACTCTAGTATTTCTCTTGTAATTTCATCTAACCATGCTATTTTTCCTAGGACAATATGATTTGTCTAAGGAATGTCTTGCAGCAATTTGCAAATTTCTAGGCAAGGTTAGAGTAGATTGTCTAATAAGGTACTTCCTGCTTGAGAGATGAGAAAGGGACCTCTAAAGTCAGTGGAGTACTTCAAGAATCACTGCGTTGCATAAAATTAATCTCTTACTCTTAAATCATTACAGCATCAAAAATTGAATAAATAGTATCTCCAAAGCTCACAGAAATTTTCATGACAGTCGAGTTTGTAGAGAACAGCGTGGTTTGGGGCATCGATTGGGCTCACGTCAAGTACATGAACGACTATTATTGGACCCTTTATACCTACTACGTCCTTGTTGGACTCCTGGGAGTGGCATTTTTCTACCGATTATTCAATCCGATCGACTACGAAAAGGTTCTTGATAAAAAGTTCAAGAAACCTTTCCTCGACAAGATTATAACTCTGATCTCTTGCTACTCTATTATCTATTACATCTTGGATAGCGCGTTTTTGATTATTCTGGGACGATGGAGATACCCTTGCGCTGCATCATTCATCCTCCACCACGCTTTCAGTGCAATGATCCTTCCTTTCGCAGTCTCTGTGCCTTATTGGACATGGTTCTGGATCGGACCTGGGTTCGTGCATTGCTTGTTGTTGGTGTTCCCGCAATATGAATGGATGAACTATATCTACCTATTATCAATATTCTGCTTCCAATTCGGGATGTATGCTACTCCGCTCAAGGATCTATTACAGTATAAAGTGATGAGATATGGAATCACGATGATCGAGATCGTGGTTATTCCACTTTGGTGGTTCGAATGCTCAAATGCGCTCCCTGCGCCAATAGCTTAAGAATGCATAACATGAATGATAACGCTGTGTATATGCATCTATGAGTGTATATCGCACTTCGAAAACCAGAACTTATTTAATATCGAACAACGCAAATTGCATCATTATGAATGAAGATATAGTAAATAGGTATCAAAGACTCTAATTAAAGACATTACGAACAATCAATAAAGCAGGATTAAGGCAATAATGATAGCTTTCACATTTGTATTTTATAAATAGACAGAGTAAAGAGATAGCTTTATCATATTGATCATTATTACAATTTAAAGTGTAGATACGAGAATGGGAGATGCGCGACTTTTTCTATTGAAAAATCAGGACTGGCACGAAATTTTTCGAGGTCAATGAGCTGTTTCTCAAACGCAGGATTAGGATACACATCATTCTTTGTTCGCACTAACATATCCAGTGCATCCTGAAACTTCATGTTTTTTTCAATGATCAGATAGCTGATGATGATACTGGGACTTCTGCTGACTCCTTCCGCACAATGCACAAAGACCTTTTCGCCGCTGTTGATGAAATCCAATGCGTGTTTTATATGAGGAAACAGGTTTTGAGTAAAAAAATCGGCAAGATCCAACTGCAGGTATGTAAAATCATCAGGAAAATGCTTTACGAGGGCTCTCGCGGCTACTAATATATGAGTGATACCATTTGCCTTGAGCAATGCTTTGTCCTCACTGGCTTCGCTGTTTCCTATGTGGGTGAGAATTGAAGGTTAATTGCAGTTTCCAATGAAGGTGATACCTAAGTAGATGTTATCGATGATTTTGCAAATTACTGCGTCTTTTCGATCGAACTTATAAATGTTAGTCTTCTGCATCCGACCCTTAATTAATGAAATAATTGATAAATAAGATCTAATTAACTGTAATAAGTATTTCAGCATTCAATTTCATCACATCGTAGGTGTCATACTTTCGCTAGGCAAAAATCTATCTAACTTCTCATTAAATTCAACCATTTACTTTCACATTCCCTTGGGATCGCACTAATATTAAAAGTTGGTTTACAATACATGTACTACTTGTAAGACAGTTTTTTTCTGGTTCTTTATCAAATTTTCTGTTAGAATGAGAGCCAGGTCCCACTCATCCACCCCTATAGAATCAATAATCTATCATAAGTGTCTGTTAGAACGAACTTTAGGAAGCCAATGTTTTATTTGATTAATAAATATAAAGTTCAAGAACTTTTTATCTCTATAAATACCTACCTCTCTACAAAATGAGTCCATTTACTTTTCTGCTACTCAGCCTCCTCGCAAGCCTCTCGTATGCCGCAGGCAGCACTTGCATTCCTTCTTCCTGCACATACTTATGCTGCGATGCATCCGACCAGTGTGCTTCTACCACATCAGCCTGCGCGGTCTACGATACGAACAGTTTTACTACATGTATTGCTGCATTTTGCACCGAAGGGTGCTGTTATCACGGGTTCTGTGGTACTCCAAGTCAATGCGGGACCGGAACCAGTCGCACGTTTTACATTATCGTCATTATTGTCGTAATTGTGTTCTTCATACTCTGCGCAATCGGATTGACGTATAAATACAAGCGAGACCAGAAAAGAAGAGCAGAATATCTCAAAAGGAGACAAATAGAACTCTCAAGAAACGGTGGAAGCGTTGAAGGCGTGCCTGTGATCGACCATAATTTCAGTGGATTCATAGATCCTGACCTTCCTCCTGTCGGCGGGATTGCTATTCCCCGAGGTCCTGATCCAACAATGAATATTTTTGACCCCTACGCTTTCGGCAACAGTTTACATAACCAGCCATTTCAGGAGAGGCCAGTGTCGGCTATTCCTAACATTAATCAGGTCGTCCTTGAAGCATAATTTTTCCTTGGCTCTAGTGTCTAGAGCAACAAATTTTACAGATTTGACGGCTACGTCTTGAACTTTTTGTTTTTTTGATTATTTCTACTTGAAGAAGGGAAAGGAAAAGTGCAAAATGTTCCTAATTTATGCGATTCGTTAGCGTAACGACACATATCGAGTTGTTCTGGTTGTTATGCGTATGAGTATAATCAATATCCAAGTCACTTGTAACTTTTTTCACGCTTATTGTGTTGATCTATAACCCAATAAATAAGCTCTCTCTACACAAAGAAAACCTGTGATATTTTATGGATAACGAGGCTAATCTAAAAGATTTCAGCTTTCGTAGGGCAGCAAGTTCCGCGGCAGCCATGATAGCCAACCTTTTATAGAACTAGAAGCAAATTCTCTGATGTTAATTTGGAAATGTAAATCAAATATATAGGTATAATGAGTATTTCTCACGTCTTGAAAGGCAATTCAAGCGCGATTATACTAAATTAGAAAATCACGAAAATAAGCAAATGTACATACAATTATAAGAAAATAATAGCATTATCAGTCGTGTGCAACCAGAGAGTAGCCTGGATTAGAATTACTCCAAGTAAAATTCTCGAGAATTAACGATCACGATCCAATTACACGTTCTCAGATCCCTTTCCTCCTTCTGTTTCGAAATGAAATTTACAAGTCTCTCAAAGAACTTTGGCCATTCTTGGTCATCCAGTCTCCTCTCCCATAACTGGTCATGCGCCCTCAATTTGAACGTAATTTGTTTATACCCTGGCTTTTTCCAGATCAGCACCTTCCTTTTAGAGATCGCCTGCAAATACTTTGTCTTGGCACGGAAAATTTGACTTCTTTTCAGCTCCTTCCATTTCTCAAATAACTTATCAAACACTTTACACACACCTCCTTCTCTTTGCCTCTGCTGCGAGTATCGAAAGATCTTTCTTGACCTTTCATTGAGCTTCTGTGATTCCGACCTAAAGTCAAGCGCTCTAGGCTTTTTCTCTGAACTCAAGTCATAAATCGAGCTGTCGTCTTTACTAGCCGATGGAATTTTAGCTTTTATCAATGGGCTTCGAAACGCCATTAGATTAGCCACAGCAGCAACAGCACCCGTGTCTCTTTTAAAATAAGCGGCTTTGGTAGGAGTATGGGCCTTATCATCATTATAAGCTGTTACTAATCCCTCATCAAGGATCCTTGCGAAATGGTTGTCCATGTCTCGAGCAAAAGACTGAAACACTTGATAGTCTTGATTTACCATGGTTTTGAAGACGTTCATTCTGGATTCGAGGGTGGTATCGACCTTGCTAAGGAAAAGGCCGTTAATAATTCGAAAATTAGATTCGCGCTCTTTTTGATAGAACTCGCGCTCTTTTGCAGCGAGAATGGATTGGATTTCGAGTAAGACTTCCTGGAGTTTTCTGGCTATGGCTCTGCAGAATTTTATTTTGTCTTTGAGCTCGGTGTTCAGCGATTTTTCGGTGTAAACTAGGAAGGGATTGTGAATACCTGCTTTGGCTTTTGCTTGGAAGATGTTCATAGTGATTCAATAATAAAATATTTTTTGCGAGAATACTAATTGATAGCAGTATTATTAATCGGATGCGACGAAACAACCGTCTGATTTAAAACTCTAACAGAAAATTTTTTGACCGTAATTGTTAGGGGATTAAAAAACCGGTATCTTTGAGTTGTTAGGAACTCTAACAGAGATGGATGGCACTGAAATTTGTAGTATATTGGATCCTTCTTGTGAAAACGTAGGAGGAGTTGAAGGATATGCATTGGAAAATTTGGTATCAGAATTTTGTGAAGAAGCAATTGAATCCTTCGAATGCTCTTGTCTGCAGAGGATGTGGAAAATTACTATTGCTTTCGAATGAGTTAATACTAAGGATTATGCTTACCCATAAGAATGTGATACAGTGATGTCAATTTCAGAGACGAAAAGCATTAAATGAAAAAGCATAATTGTGGCAAATGAAGAGGCCAGCGAGACTTACATCTTTTCTATTGGAAAAAAAATTAATTTCTTTATACTGCCTCAACTTCTGAATATTCTTCTTGATGTTGCAATATCATAAACAAATTAAAAAATATAACAACTTAAAAATGTTGAGCATTTTGATGCAAACTGAAATACAGCAGCGAAAAAATTATTTCATAGAGAAAGAAAGAAAAATGAAATACTACTTTTCTCGCTGACAGCGATATCGCTGTAGAAGACTCTTTTTACGCTTCAAAATTTTGTCAGAGTTTGATTAATTTTGTATATTTTTAGTTGGATTTTAGATAGCCTGCCCATTAGAAAAAATAATATTATTTAAAGGGTAGAGATGGGAAGTATGCTGCTTCTATTATTTTTTCAAGAGTTTGATTCCAAAGTAACCCATTCTAACCCCAATCCATTCGGAAAGCTGATTTGTAGTAATCTAACAATTTAGGAATGGCAATTTTATTGATAGATTAGAATTGATTGACGCGAGGTCAATCAATCAATAAATCGTAAATGCAAATTACGAAAGGCAAATCAGATAGATTGATTCAAAGACCAACAAATTAACATCTAGATATGTATATATATATTCTTAATCAATTAACTGTCGACTCTTTTATATACATTATAGCAATAGAATAACTCCATTGTAACTTTACTTACCAAAGGCTCGTAGATTCTTTTTACTGTTCTAATGGTCCCGATTCTCTGCATATCTCATATCCAATGAACCGTCCATGTTGTGGTGAACGCCATCAGGTGTGATAAGAGCTTCTCTGTTTTCTGAAAATCGCATGTCAGGCAATCCTGCTTGTGTTAGATGCACCACTCCTCCACCACTAGGACTGAATCCCGGATTGTCTGCAACTTTCCCGCTGCAAGAATTATCCATAACCCCACCTAGCATCGCAGCCAAATATTCATTTGCACTTATATCTGAGACCCCACCGAAATCTGGCCCAGCCGTTACATATTGAAAAGGCATACCACCTCCACCACAAGCTTGAGGGAAACTCATCGGCTGAGTGTATTGCTGGCTAGTATTTAACTCCCTAAGCTTCTTGATTTCTTCTTCTTTCCTTTGAATTTCTTGTTGATGTTCTTCCTCTCTCCTTTCTTGATCTTCTCTCCTCTTTTCTTCTTCAAGCTCCTTTTGCCGCATGTTTTCTTCTTCTCTCCTTTGAATTTCTTTCTGGTGCTCTTCTTCCCTCGTTTGCTCGAACTCTTTCATATACTTTTCGATGAGAGGACGTTGGAGATTATCGATCCTATTAGAGATTTGCTGTATCTCAGAGTCGTGCACAGACTCACCGTCTAATTGATAAAAAGCACTCTTTTTTTTAAATCGAGTCACGTAGAAATCTTTTAGTTGCTGACAGTAGTTCAAGAAATCCTCGAGCGTAGAAAAGTTTTGCAGCTCCCTCATAGCTTGTTCTAGATCGCTTTCAATCGCTTGACTCAACACTTCAATTTGAATCGAAGAAAACTCCTGAAATCTCATTTTCAGAGAGTCAGTCAACCTACCTATACCTTGGTCGGAATACGTGGGCTCCAAATACATTGTGCGTTCCTTAAATAAATCAAGCGCTTCGCGATTTAACTGAGAGCATCTCTCCAAGAATTTTTTACCTAGTAGCCTTTCCGTGCATTCGTTCCCCAGTGAGCTCAAATCATTCTCCATCTCATCCAACACCTGGTTAATTGCTTTGTCACATAAATATATCGAGACCAGCACCTGCTCATTTGGGATGTCCAGCGTCTCATCTGACTTGATTTTCTCCCATATGCTTTGTAGGTACTTCTCGAGGCCGTTCAAGGGAACCGAGGACTTGCCCTTGGGAAATATCTCCCCTTCAATAAACTCCTTTTTGATTTCTTTAACTCTCTGGTCGAAAGCCTCTCTTTGAAATGTATAATGAGGCAGCGTACTCAACTTGTATTCGATGACGTCCTTTAGGACAACCTTCGTTGAGGTTTCTATATCTTTCAGAAAGTCTTGAAGTGCGTTATGGAATTTCCTTTCAATTTCTTCGATATTTTCGTCTTGGGAGAAATCTCTAAGCGTTATTATCACTTTTTTCGGTCTGATTTCATTCTTAAAGAGCTTCACGTTGATTTGCAGTATCGTTTTGAGGAGTTGCATCGAGGAGCCTTTGTTCCTTCCGACGTCAGTCGTGAACATGTTAACTATCAAAACATCGGCAACTACTAGAGCGAATGTACACAGAATTTTCTCAAATCTGGATCCATAGTCCTGTCGGGATTCAGAATCAGTTCCCTCGACGTCGAAGATGAGGAAAGTACTTGCCGTGGGGTTTCCTTCGACTGGTTGTACGAAAATGCCTCGAGTTGTTTGTGTTCTTTTGACCTTAGAGTCCATGACTTGGAAATTCGTCCCGAATAAGTGATTCGCTAAAGCGCTTTTCCCAGTGCTTTGGGCGCCGATGATAGCAATGCTTTTATAGTTGCTGGTATGGACCTCGCCTATTCGTTTCGACAAGTAGTCTGTCAAATTGGGTCTCCAGCCCAGCTCATCATCGATAAGTTGAAATGAATTTGCTTCCATAATTGAATGCGTTTTTGTTTTTTAGGTGCAATGCATGAAAAGATTGCAGTATATATAGTCATCGTTTACTGACCACCTAAAAATAACGCAAGGAAGTTTTGAGTCATTCAAATGAATGCACCTGCCCAGAGAAGACGATGTATTCGAATTAGGCAGTGCACTGCCAGACTCCTTATCTAAACAATTCTAATGGAATTTCACTAGCCGGAATTTTACAGTAAATCGATATTATTCTATACTTTCAAATGAAATAGTCATATTATTTCAGTCGTTTTCGGGGCCACTGTGCTTCCATTTTTCTTTCAAAAAGCATGATTCTGCTTTCCATCCTATTCGACCGTTTGCTTTTGGCGGGACACCTAGGTTGTTGTGTATTAATTAAATATTTTTCTTTGATGTTAGAAAATGATATGTACCATAACTAAGATGCACGGATTGGTTTGGCTTAGAAATAGCAAAACTGAGAGAGAATTAGCTCCAAAAGCTTCCAGGATCCCTCCAGACTCACAGTTTTCCTTGTTCTTTTGTCGAAGGGCCCATTATCATCATTATCTCGTTACTATAAATAAACTAATAGAAGCATTCCAGAAGGATTTAAAGTAATAGAAACATTTCGAAAAGAAAAATTATTTATCAATTACCATAACTAGAACACATTAAAATATTCCAAGTCGTCTATGTTCGCATATTTAGAGCTAGTCAGCGTGGTGGTGCATCCCAGAGATGGCAGAGGGATAATTAATAGTATCTCTGAGTTTTTTGTTTTTTTTTTAAAGTTCTAAGTATCCATTAAACAAATTTATCTTCATCCTGCTTACAATTAATATATTTACAAAAACTTGCTTCGCTCTCATAAATACATCATGTTTCTCTCGCTTACGCTTGTAATTTTCGATTATTGTGCAGATATCCTGAATAGAGCATATGAACACAGCACTTTTTCATTTTGATGGTTGCATCCATCAGAAACATCTAAACTATTCTGAACTAGCCAAACTTTTTTTAGTCATTTTGCCGCTTTTTCGATCTGATCTTCATCTTCGATATATCCATGTAAACCAATAATTACTCGTTCGATAACTCTTTTTCACTCAAAAATATTCTTCAAATTTTGTACTATCGGTATCGGAATTCTCACTAACACCTGGCTTTTGCTTTTCTCGATCATTCATGTTTTCACTATAGAATCCAACTCTCGAGAGCCGATAAGAGGAAGTGATTGTTTATTCTCGAAATATAGCTGTTTCGATAAATTACGAATAAAAAATTAAACAGTTGAACTATTACTTCTTCAATGCATAAACTTCCAAACGACACAAGTATCAAAATGTTCCCAACAAACGAAGCCAGATTTTTTAGTACACCAGGCAAAAGCAATTTCGTAACCATAATCTACCACACCGTTATCCAATACTATTTCAAAAAGAATTCATTAGGACACGATTCAGGCGCCTCATTGAATAAAGAAAACAATCCTCTACCAGAAAGCAATCCACTCATTGAAATACATCAAATAATGAGCATTTAAATAATAATAGGTCGGCAAGACTTATACGAAGGTCTTGACCTTCAGAATGTAGTTAAGATAATTGAGGAGCTTGATATGAAACAATTGGAAGCTTTTCTCTCGAATTCAAGCCTTGCTGATGTGGAAAGAGAAGATTTAACAAAATTTAACGACAGCGATTTGATAAAGCTCTTGAAATTCGCTCAACTCAATAGCAAAGGAAGAGCCAATATACGGAACGAACAAAGAGTGAGAACAAAGGTACAAACACTTACATCACAAATTTGGCAATTGCATTCATTGATTATTTCTCAGGAACATGCTAATCGAAGCTCACCTGAGGCAAGAAGACTCCGCGAGGAAATCCAAAACAAGAAGAAACTGATCGCTGCTTACCAAAACGCAATAAAAACTCATAAAAAATCCCATCAGCGAAGCACAAACCTTCGTAAGCAGCTATTACTACATTTCCCTCATTTAATATATCATAGAATCGCTGTTTACCAGCCAAAACGCTCATGAAATCGAGGATATTGGCTTTGAACTTTATGGAAGTCCTGAAAAATCTTATCAGGAAAGCGAGGGATTTCTTTACAAAAAATCACCAGAGAATCAAAGAAGGCATACTTTTCTTCAGAGTGAAGAAGATGTGGTAGAAGACGAGGAGGAAGAAGACTCTAATCGTTTTTCCCATCAAAACTTCGAGCATGTGCTGCAAGAAAATAAGAGATTGCAAAATAGAATTGACACGTTGGAGAATAGTTACTACTATCGAGGGGAGATTCCCACTCCTAATTTAAACATCTTCTTGTTTCCAAACACTCAAGTCAGCCCTCCAAAAAATCGCAAAACTGAGCAGGCAAAAGTTGTTAAATTCGAAAGCAATATTCTTGAAGATGAGGAGAGGAGGAAACAGCGTGAACAGATGAATATCCTGAGTGAGAAGCTACAAAATGTCATAAAAGAAAAAACTGAAGAGGAAGAGAAGAAAGAAGTCCTGGCCAAGATGGCAGGGCAAGGCGCGGATTATTTTTCAAAGATATTCAATGCGCCTTCTTCAAGACAATTGGATAAGACGCCGAAAGATGGGGAGTCTGCCACGTTTGGAAATGAAAATTTGAACGATAGCATAGAACATAGAAAATCTCCGAATCTCACACAAAGAAATAAGGAAGCTATGCCCAAAGAAGAGGTAAAAGACGCTTTTATAACAAATGCATAATAAGCTGCTTACTTTGTTTAATTGCTATAGGAGATCTCTAAGGAAGTTCCTGAAGAACTTGCGGATATGAGCTTGAGCGAAAGTTTCATTATTCGCTATAATAAAGCGGATAAGAGCGAAAAGCTTAAGCTGTTCAATGAGAAATACAAAGAGAAGGAGGAAAAATTGCTTGCTTTAGCGCAAAATAAGTAATCGCTTCGTATTGAGAAAAGAAACAGTTATTTCGTCTAAAGGTATTCAAAGAAATATACAAAGGAAGAAAAAGAGTCATTGATTGACAAAATGGAAGATAAGATGGTTGATATTTTCAAAAAACACTATCCCACTAAAGACCTTGATGACCTTGACGGTTGCAGTGAGGTAAATTATCAGTTAATGCTCTGGTTTCACAAAACCTATACTAGGAGGAGCTGAAACAAATTCTTTCTCACTTGCGTAAACTCAGGCGGACTGACAATGATCGGTATGAAAAAGTGAAAGCAGGTATTCAAAGTTGATTTTGCCAAAGACCTGAAGAGTTCAATTAGATTACGAGAAAAAGGCTTCGCCAATTAAAAAAAAGACTGGCTTGAGTGACAAGTAAGTTCTAAGCAACGAAATTGCTTGAATAATGGTTTTTCTTGCTTCGCAGTGCGAAATTGAATACAAGAAAAAGCATGGAAATCACTATTCCTTGTGCACATTTCCAAAGAGTTACAACAATGTCCACACACAAGAACCTGTAAAATATCTCTCTCCTCCAGTGATAAATATGAAAACCTTCTTTATAAGAGCCCATGTGAAAAGTAGTCCCACGAAGACGCTGGACTTTACAAATATTTCTACGTGACAAACGGTAGTTCTCCCATAAACCTGAAGATCTATGCTCATTGTATTTCGTTTCAAAAATAAAGAACATTTCACATTTTGCTATGTTATTGTTTAATAATTTGTTAAATAAGATTCCATATATAATCTGCAGTTTTCGTCTACCTTAATTTAATTTAGTCTCGTTAATTTTCTTTTTTTTGAAGCATTTTCATGGCCATCGGACAGTATTAGACCTCAGCCAACAGATATATGTCAATATATTACAGATCTAAATATAAAAATACAGCACGAGCCTGCCTAAATTTGAAGCTTAAACTTTGGGAATTTTGATCACAAGTCCTTTCTTTTGTTGATACTTTCGCATAGTCTGGCTACTCGATTTGCTGGTGGCACCGTTTCCTACGTTACTGACATCAAGAATGTGTGATGCGTTGGCTGACGCATTCGACGGAGTATCTTCTTGTACTTCATAGTGTAACTGCGGTTTGAGTCTTAAAGGGTTTTCTTCATTAACATCCTCAAAGAATCGGAATCCATTCAATTTCCTACAAATCAGCGCACAGGCCACAATCAAGATGATCGCGACTAATGCAGCTGCAAGTATAATGATTACAATCGTTCTGTTGATAAAACCCGATGTAGTAGAGAACACTCCTGCTTGATGCGTCAGATTGATTGTAATTACAGCTTCCCTCTGACATGCTTTCCTTGGGTTATAATAGACGCTATCCGTATATCTCTCCATAGAATTATTTTTCAATACGTCTGTGAAGTTGGTGAAATTATAGATCGTAGGGATGCAGAATCTCCCGTTGCCCGACACCTTAACAGTTCCATTGAAACCCGCTGCATTGATACGCTTATTTTGGAAATCACAATATAAAGTGCTTTGGTGGTATACAAAACTCGATTGAACAACTCCCTGCTTACTCAGCCAAGTAGCGTCAATCCCCACTAACAAACTATTAATCCGCTTCTCATAGCTAACTCCTGTTAGAAGCCCTGCTGGCAGTTTGAATTTTTGTATCCATGGATTCCCATTATATATCGAATGTTTGTAGGGAATGTATAACCCAGAGAGTGAATCATAGATTCCGATGTATTTATCGTTATTAGACCCTGGAATTAGCCGCGAAGAGTTGAAATTAGAGATGCTTAATCGCTGGGACAAGATAGTAGTGCTGAGAGCCAGATCCTCGCAGCTGTCCTTGATAATATATTCTTGCAGTGCCGTTTCAGTTAGAACTACCAAAGCTCTCTGAGCCTTAGCCGCCTGAATTATATTGTCATTTATTGTAATATTACTCAATATGGAAAGCCCGGAAGCGTTTCTTTCAAGGGAGATCACAGAGATCATATCAGCAGAGACAAGGAAGAATGTTTGGTCATCATCACAACCGATAAGCTGAAACGCGCTGCTAAACTCACTTGGGAGCGCCAAGTTGAAAAGAGGGCTTATCGAGTGCTTAATGGATGTATTATGTACCGAAGTCGAGATCGATTTCGCGAGTATTTCGCTATCGGTTAGCGCAACAATCCCTTCAGACTGATAAACGGCGACGTCACGGATAATCCCGTCTGTTAACTTGTAACTTAAAGTGTAGGTGAGTTTTCCCGCTAGTTCTGCAAGAAATATGCAATCCGAATATCCGAATAGTATAATCGTGCTCTCAATGATGAGAACCTTCTGTAATTGAGTGTCTGTGGTGTTTATATCGTAAGAACTAATGCCGGCATCGGTCACTGTAAGGTTTTCGTTATTATGAATAAGGAAGGAATGAATTGAGAGCTTGCGTTCTGAAGCATTGCTTTGAAGTTCGAATTTATATATAGTGTTTGCGATTCTTCCAAGAAGCTGATTGTTGGTAGTATTCGTGAGGAGGCTATGGAGTTTGGGTACATGGTCCAGTGAACCTCCTGTTATCTGGCAATAGTCTGCGCCTGAACTCACTGAGTAGCTGAGAGTGACATTCTCTTTGAAGAGATGTTCCAAATTGAGTGAATGAGTCGGAGAATAATTCGCCGATAAAGAAATTGTTTGAGACTGAAAAGTGTTAGTGTAGTCAATCTCCTGAGTCAGGACCGATGTCGCTAAGAGAAGGAGGAGATAGTAGGCTGTTGGCATTTTATTACAAAGATCTGTTTCAATTAAAACTTATGTTAGCAATAATTGAATTTCTTTGGAGGTAAGCAATTGCTCATAGATGAATCAGATAGAAACTCTTTTCAATTATGAATGAACAGCTTTGATGAGTATTCAAACGAAAATATGAGGTAAATAGCGAATATGAGCCTATTGAGGGAAGTATATCGGCCAAAACTGTGAGTGTAATAGACTTTTGAGGCATTTTTCTACCCTGTCTCCCAAAGGGATGGGATGTTGATTAAAATAACGCATCTTTGGAAGATAATATTTTCGTAGAGGCGAAGGTTGCGCCGCCTATACGGCGAGGTTTTTTTTTTGTTTTTGCTCAAAAAAGAAGTTGATTTTCACATTTGGTAGAATATGAGAAATGATTGCCATATGCCTACGAAAAGCCTTCAAGACTACGTATTTGGAGACCAACAAGCATCATCATCAAATATACATAATAAACTTTGCTCCAACGAAAAATCGCCATCTTCTTATAGCATCCATTAAGATTCAGCTAAAGTGAGCCGAAGGAAAACATCTACTACAATAGTCAGTAAATTCTTAGATTTTCGCTAATGAAGCTATAATGTCAATAATCTCTTGAATATTTTGTTTTCCTTTGCGTCAACCCCTTTCATCAGACATAAAACCCAATAAATTGACACATTTCCAGGCCTCGCCACCACCATTACATTTACTTTGCATCTGATAGCGCGGTTTTGGCGTTTAAGTTGTCTTAAAAAATATTTAATTAAATCGGAATCTTTTGCGCAAATCTCAGCTATACTCTTTCTGCTAAGACTTGAATGGTAGTTTTTTTTTGGAGGGATGACTTTACACTGACTATCTTTCAGCTTAAACGTCATCTCTAATTGAAACTACATCTAAATACCTCAATCCAATGAAAATCCAGAGATTTGTTCGTGCGTTTCTCTCTTAAAAACGGGATCTATTCCTAATTTTTAAATAAGAATACAAATCAAGCAAAAACTATTAAAAAAGAACCCACAGTTGTAATATCAGCAAATCATACGATTAACACCACCCATGCCTTCAGAAAAGCTTAAAAGCACTCTATTTCTACTTCTCCTCCTTGGCATCAGCTACTCTTTCACCATCGATGCCATCTTTCCTCCCGGCGGGTACATTCTTGCCGTTTGTTAACTCATCTCAATCCATTCTAGCCCAACTGCAGGCCTGACGAAAGTTTCCATCTACAGCAAGGAGTTCAAAGGCTATAACTTCTCCACTTACAAGCATCCGAGAGTAATTAAATGACAACTTGACTGAATTTTATCATTATTTATCTCTTTTAGTGCCGTTTCGGAAGCACAGGCAATTACGTTGACGCCGATTGGACCCATTGCTCTGGATTCAACGATACCTCAGATCTCGATCTTATGTATGAAAAAGTTACCCCTACAAGCGACCCAGACTATTACACTGGCAAAAACGAGTTCGGCAGAAATGGCGGTGATCTCATCACCAAGGTATGGGCAATCTCTGCGAAATTTGCATTTATCTGTCTCTTTAGGGTTGAACTTGGGAACTGTGAAAAAAGTATTTCTGAGAG